>Ga0209047_1002327_pt1 | contig 12871 bp, 10 predicted proteins | sample SaaInlV_165m_DNA_3_FD_184681 | JGI IMG/M metagenome (GOLD analysis project Ga0209047, IMG submission 184681) | Marine microbial communities from expanding oxygen minimum zones in the Saanich Inlet - Saanich Inlet SI037_S3LV_120m_DNA (SPAdes)... | ecosystem: Environmental > Aquatic > Marine >...
ATATTGGAGTGGCTGAGGAAGCACGACTCATGTGTGAAGCAATGAATTGTAAATGTATTACAAGTTATGATGTGGGCGTTGCTGGAATACAAAGAATATTCCCAATTTTGAAAAAAATGATTGAAGAGGATGTTGATTGTATCATTGTTGCAGCAGGAATGGAGGGTGCTTTGGCAACACTAGTTTCTACAATGGTAGATATTCCAATTATTGGAATTCCTACATCTGTGGGATATGGTTATGGTGAGAAAGGCATTGCAGCTTTGGCATCCATGTTACAAAGTTGTTCCTTAGGATTATCTGTTGTGAATATTGATAATGGCATTGCTGCAGGTGGAATTGCTGCAAATATTGCAAATAGAGTCAGTAAGAAAAAATGATCTGGAAATTTTAAGTTTCAGATTAGATATATATTAACCCGAACGTGATTTTTTTCAGTTTGTGTGTATTATTTACTATTACATTTAATGTTAGATCTGGAGGTTTCTTAAATGGCAATTAAGAAAAATCAAGTCTTAGTACCTGATCATGTTTATGTTCCAAAACATGAAATTATTCCAAAATCTGAAGCCGAAGAAGTTTTGAAAAAATATAATTGTAAACCTACCGAATTACCATTAATTTTTGTAAATGATCCTGCTATAATGGGACTTGGTGTAAAACCTGGTGATATGATAAAAATCACTCGAACAAGTCCAACAGCTGGTACTAGTCTTTACTATCGATATGTGGTGGAGATTTAGATTTGACTGATCCTTCTAACAAACGTTGGCCAGTAATTCAAGATATTTTGAAACGAGAAGGTATTGCACGTCAACATTTAAACTCTTTTGATGAATTTTTAGAAAGAGGATTACAAAGTATTATCAATGAAGTTGGACAAATTGATATTGAAAATGCTGAATACCCATACAAAATTCAATTAGGTAAAGTTAAACTTCAACAACCAAGAATGATGGAACTTGATGGTTCTATTACCCATATTACCCCTGCAGAAGCAAGACTGAGAAATGTTTCTTATTCTGCACCTGTAATGATGGAAGCTAGTGTTATTGAGGATGGCAAAATTTTAGAATCTAGATTTGTACATATTGGTGATGTACCAGTAATGGCAAAATCAAACGCATGTATTTTGAATAATTTCTCTAATCAAAAATTAATTGAACATGGTGAAGATCCTAATGATCCTGGTGGTTATTTCATAATCAATGGTTCCGAAAGAGTAATTGTTGGATTAGAGGATCTTTCATACAATAAGATTATTGTTGATAGAGAATTAGTTGGTGGAAACACTGTTTTCAAAGCTAAAGTTTATTCATCAATTGTTGGATACCGTGCAAAATTAGAATTAGTTATGAAAAATGATGGATTAATTGTAGCTAGAATTCCTGGCTCACCTGTTGATATCCCAGTTGTAACTTTAATGAGAGCATTAGGTTTAGAATCTGATAAAGAAATTGCAGCAGTTGTTTCTCTAGTGGATGATCTTCAGGATCAATTAGAGGGATCATTTGAAAAAGCAGGAGATGTTCCTACATCCAAAGATGCAATTGTTTACATCAGTAAAAGAATTGCACCTGGAATGTTAGAGGAATTCCAAATTAAACGTGCTGAAACTTTACTTGATTGGGGTCTATTACCTCATTTAGGAAAACATCCTGAAAATAGAAAAGAAAAAGCACAATTCTTAGGTGAAGCAGCTTGTAAATTATTAGAATTAAAACTTGGTTGGATTACTCCTGATGATAAAGATCATTATGGAAACAAAGTAATCAAATTTGCAGGACAAATGCTTGCAGATTTGTTTAGAACTGCATTTAGAAATCTGGTTAGAGATATGAAATATCAATTAGAACGTTCAGGTCAAAAACGTGGAATTAATGCAGTTGCTGCAGCAATCCGTCCTGGAATAATTACTGACAAACTAAACAATGCTATTGCAACAGGAAACTGGGGTCGTGGACGTGTTGGAGTTACACAATTACTTGATAGAACAAACTATCTTTCAACTATTAGTCATCTTAGAAGAATTCAATCACCACTTAGTAGAACACAACCAAACTTCGAAGCAAGAGATTTGCATGCAACCCACTTTGGAAGAATTTGTCCAAGTGAAACTCCTGAGGGTTCAAATTGTGGTTTAGTGAAAAATCTTGCATTATCTGGAATTATTTCAGTAAATGTTCCTTCTGAAGAAATTGTCGAAAAACTATATGATCTTGGAACTGTACATTTCTTTGATGCAAAAGATGATTTGAAAAAGGATGGAACTAGAATATTTGTAGATGGACGTTTAATTGGATATTACAAAGATGGACTTGAACTAGCTGAATCTCTTAGAGATCTTAGAAGAAATTCTAAAATTCATCCTCATGTTGGCGTTTCATTCCATAAATCTGATGAACATGACGAAGCAACCCGAAGATTGTATGTAAATTGTAATGCCGGAAGAGTTTTGAGACCATTAATAATTATCAAAGATAACAAACCACTGTTAACTCAAGATCTTTTAGATAAAATTTCTAAGAAATTACTTTCTTGGACTGATCTTTTGAGAATGGGTATTTTGGAAATGATTGATGCAAATGAAGAAGAAAATTGTTATGTTACATTAGATGAAAAAGATCCAAAGAAACATACTCATCTTGAAGTATTCCCACCAGCAATTTTGGGTGCAGGTGCTTCTATAATTCCATATCCAGAACATAACCAATCTCCAAGAAATACATACGAATCAGCCATGGCAAAACAAAGTTTAGGATTTTCAACACCAATGATGAATACCAGTACATATGTCAGACAACATCTTATGCTATATCCACAAGTTCCTGCAGTTAATACAAAAGCTATGAAACTTTTGGGATTGGAAGATAGACCAGCAGGACAGAATTGTGTCGTTGCCGTATTACCATTTGATGGTTATAACATTGAGGATGCAATTGTTCTCAGTAAAGCTTCTGTTGATAGAGGATTAGGTAGAACATTCTTCTTTAGAATTTATGATGCTGAAGCAAAACAATATCCTGGTGGAATGAGAGATACTTTTGAAATTCCAAACGCTGAAGATAATATTAGAGGTTACAAAGGTGAACGCGCATATAGATTACTTGAAGAAGATGGCGTTGTAGCATCTGAATCTCCTGTAAAAGGCGGAGATATTTTGATTGGCAAAACTAGTCCACCAAGATTCATGGAAGAATACAGAGAGTTTGAATCATCTGGTCCATATAGACGAGATACATCAATTGGTGTAAGACCTTCTGAAACTGGTGTAATTGATACTGTTGTTATGACTCAATCTAATGAAGGTGGAAAAATGTATAAAATTAGAGCAAGAGATATGAGAGTTCCTGAAATTGGTGATAAATTTGCATCAAGACATGGACAAAAAGGTGTACTTGGAATTTTAGCAAAAGCTGAAGATTTACCATACACTGCTGAAGGAATGTCTCCTGATGTTTTGATTAACCCTCATGCTTTCCCATCACGAATGACTGTTGGTATGATGATGGAATCTATTTGTGGTAAAGCTGCATCTTTCCGTGGAAAAAGATTTGATGGTTCTGCATTTGTTGGAGAAAAAATGGATGAAGTTAAAGAAGTAATGGATGCACATAATTTCAAATATTCTGGCAAAGAAATAATGTATGATGGAAGAACTGGTAAAGCATTCCCAGTTGATGTCTTTATTGGCGTAGTATATTATCAAAAACTTCACCACATGGTTGCAGATAAAATACATGCAAGAGCACGTGGACAAGTTCAGATGTTAACCAAACAACCAACTGAAGGAAGAGCTAGAGGTGGTGGATTAAGATTTGGTGAAATGGAGAGAGATTGCTTGATTGCATATGGTGCTTCGATGATTCTAAAAGATAGATTGTTAGATGAATCTGATAAATCTGATATTTTTGTATGTGAAAGATGTGGTCTTGTAGCATATCATGATGTTAAACAAAGAAAATATGTTTGCAGAGTTTGTGGAGATAAAGCAAAAGTATCTTCTGTATCTGTAGCATATGCATTCAAATTATTATTACAAGAAATGCAAAGTCTAAATGTTGCACCAAGATTGCTCATAAAGGAGAAACTCTAAGATGTCTATTCAAGCAATCAAAGCAATCGATGGAATTCGTTTTTCTGTTTGGTCTCCAACTGAAATTAGAAAATACTCTGTTGCTGAAATTACTGCACCTGAAACATATGATGAAGATGGAATGCCAGTTCAAGGAGGTCTAATGGATGGAAGACTTGGTACTCTTGAACCTGGTCAAAAATGTCTTACTTGTGGAAATACTGCAGCTAGATGTCCTGGACACTTTGGACATATTGAACTTGCTGAACCTATTTTACATATTGCCTTTATTGATAATATTTACAAATTATTACAATCTACATGTCGTTCTTGTAATAGATTAAAAGTTCCACAAGAAGATCTGAATGCATTCCAAAAAATTAAAGATAAACATGCTGCTTATACCGTAGTTTCTCAAAAACGTATTCCTGAACAAATTATTGAAAAAGCAAAGAAAGCAAAAGAATGTCCTCATTGTGGAAAAACACAATATGAATTAGTATTTACAAAACCAACAATCTTTGTAGAAAAAACAGAAATTGGTGAACACAGACTTTTACCAATTACTATTAGGGAAAGATTTTCCCAAATCCTTGATGATGATTTATCTTTATTAAATTATGATCCTGTAACTGCAAGACCAGAATGGTTTATTCTTCAAGCATTACCTGTTCCACCTGTTACTGTTAGACCATCAATTATTCTTGAAACTGGAATTAGATCTGAAGATGATTTAACACACAAAATGGTAGATATCATTAGAGTTAATCAAAGATTAAAAGAAAGTAAAGAAGCTGGAACACCTCCATTAATTGTTCAAGATTTAGTAGATTTGTTACAATACCATTCTACTACCTATTTTGATAATGAGGTTTCTGGAATTCCACAAGCTCATCATCGTTCAGGCCGTCCTCTAAAAACATTAACTCAAAGACTCAAAGGAAAAGAGGGTCGATTTAGAGGTTCATTATCTGGAAAGAGAGTTGATTTTTCTAGTAGAACTGTTATTTCGCCTGATCCTAATTTGGATTTATCTGAAGTTGGTGTTCCAGAACAAGTTGCAATGAAATTAACTATTCCTGAAATTGTAACTGAATGGAATATTGATAGAATGCGAACTCTAGTAATTAATGGACCTGAAAAATTCCCAGGTGTTAATTATATTGTAAGACCAGACGGTGTAAAAATTAGATTAGACTTTGTTGAAGATCGTTCAACAATTGCTGAAACACTTGAAATTGGATATTTAATTGAAAGACATCTTGCAGATAGAGACATTGTAATGTTTAACAGACAACCATCACTTCACCAGATGTCAATTATGGCTCACTATGTGAGAGTACTACCTGGAAAAACTTTCAGATTACACCCATCTGTTTGTCCACCATACAATGCAGACTTTGATGGTGATGAAATGAATCTTCACGTACCTCAAAGTGAAGAAGCAAGAGCAGAAGCAATTCTATTGATGAGAGTTCAAGATCAGTTAATTTCTCCAAGATATGGTGGTCCAATTATTGGAGCTCTAAGAGACTTTGTTACTGGTGCATACCTTCTAACAAAAGATGATACTGTTTTATCTGTCCAAGAATTTTCAAACTATGCAATGCTTGGTGGTTATAATGAAGCATTACCAAAACCTGGCACAAAAACAAAAGATGGTCCTGCATATACTGGAAAACAATTATTCTCATTATTCTTACCAAGTGATTTCAATTATGTACTCACATCAAAATGGTCAAAGGGTACTGGTGGAAAAGCAAATGATGTTGTTATTAAAAATGGTGAATTAATCAGTGGTGTAATTGACAAAACATCAATTGGTGCAGAAGAACCAGAGAGTGTCTTACACAGAATCACTAAAGATTATGGTAATGCTGTTGGAAAGAATTTCTTAAACTCTATTCTAATTATGGTAAAACAATTCATCACTCATTATGGTTTCAGTTATGGTTATGGTGATCTTGAAGTTCCACAAAAGAATGAACAACAAATTTTAGATGATATCAGTGACACATATGATGTTGTAGCTGACTTAACTGATCAATACAAGAAAGGAACATTGAAACTTACAAGAGGTATGAAAGCTGAAGAAGCACTAGAGGCTTACATCGTAAACGAATTAGGTAAAGCCAGAGTTAAAGCAGGAGATACTGCAAATGATTCTCTTGATGATGGTAATGCTGGAAAAATCATGGCAACTACTGGTGCAAGAGGTTCAGCACTTAACGTAGGTCAGATGGCAGGTGCATTAGGTCAACAATCTAGAAGAGGTAATAGAATGAATGATGGATATGCAAATCGTGCATTAACTCACTATAAAGAACATGACAGTAATCCTGATGCTCATGGATTTGTAAAATCAAATTACAGAACTGGATTATCTGCATTAGAATTTTTCTTCCACGCAATGGGTGGTCGTGAAGGACTTGTAGATACTGCAGTCAGAACCCAACAAAGTGGTTACATGCAACGTAGATTGATTAACGCACTAGAACACATTAGATTAGAATATGATGGAACTGTAAGAGATCCTCATGGACACATCGTTCAATTCCTTTATGGTGAAGATGGAATTGATGTACAGAAAAGTGATCATGGTGAGGCATTTAATCCAAGTAGATTAGCTGCATCACAAGCTATGGTTGATTCTGGAGCAAAAGCAACAAAGGATGAAATTGAAACATTAACTAAAAAATACACTAAAACATTTAGTCCAAGATTAAGTAAACTTGTAACTGACGCATTAAACAAATCTGGTCTTAGTAAGTCAGGTGTTGAGACAGTATGTAAAAAAGGTCTTTCACTTTATGATAAAGCTAGAGTCGAACCTGGACAAGCAGTAGGAATTGTAACTGCACAATCTATTGGTGAACCTGGTACTCAGATGACTTTGAGAACATTCCACTTTGCAGGAATTAAGGAAAGAAACGTCACATTGGGTCTTCCAAGATTAATTGAATTAGTTGATGCAAGAAAGAAACCTGTAACCCCAACTATGGATATTTACTTAGAAAAAGAAAATAAAGCAAATAGAGAAAAAGCAATTGAAGTTGCAAGAAATGTTTTACAAACTAAAGTTAGTGCATTAATTGCAGATACTGAAACTGATTATTCTACTAATATTAAATTAATTTTAAGTGAAAATAGACTTAAAGAAAGAGGTTGCTCTGTTGCAGAAGTTGAAGCCGCACTTTCCTCAAATAAAAAATTCAAGATGGAAGTAACTGGTGAATTAATTACATTGAATTTAGTTGATGAAGCTGATACTGCTACTGCAATTGCAATTAGAAATAAAGTTCTCAATACTACTGTTAAAGGAGTTCCAGATATTGAACGAGTAACATTAGTACAAAAGGATGATGAATGGGTAATTCAAACTACTGGTTCAAACATTGCTAAAGTACTTGAGGTTAAAGGTATCGATAAAAGAAATGTTAGAACAAACAATGTCTTTGAAATTGCAGGAACTTTGGGAATTGAGGCTGCAAGATTTGCATTAATTGATGAACTTAATCATACTTTGGGTGACCAAGGCTTAGAGGTAGATGATAGATACATCATGTTAGTATCTGATTTAATGTGCTCTAGAGGTTACATGCAACAAATTGGTAGACATGGAATTGCTGGTACTAAAGATAGTGTTCTTGCAAGAGCTGCATTCGAAATTACAGTACCAACTATTGCACACGCAGCACTTCAAGGTGAGGTTGAACAACTTAGAGGTATTACCGAAAATGTAATTGTAGGAAGTCAGATTCCAATTGGAAGTGGTACTGTTGATTTGTACATGCAAGTGAGCAAGAAAAAATAAAATTAAGTGATAATTATGGCTGATGAAATTTCTACTGCAATGACTAGTTGTCAAGGTAAAACTGTTTTACTTCGATTAAGAAATACTAAAACTGTTCAAGGAACTTTAATTGATTTTGATATTCATATGAATTTAACATTAGATAATGCTGAAGATATTTCTGAAGAAAAACACCTCAGTCTTGGAAAGATTTTGTTACGTGGTGATAATATTTTAGCAATATCCTTGCCTATTGAAGAATCTTAAAAACTATAATCAAACATTAAATCTAATTTAGAATTAATGTACTTGTGTACGAATTTTTTTTAGGATTTATTCTAATCTTGGGTCTAGTTTATGCTGAACCTGTTCCTGATTATCAAAAACCTTATGCTCCAATTTTTACCGATAAATCAGTTTATTCTTGGACTGATAAAATCATAATTTCTATTAATGCACCTAGTTGGAATAGCAATTCTAATCAAATTGATTCTATTGGTGAAAGTGAATCTCATCCAATCAAAATTTCATCCGGTGAAAATTTTTTAAAACCTTATAGATTAACTGAAACTTCATCCAGTTCAGGAATTTTTTCTGGTGAAATAATTCTAACAGGTTTTTTACATGATGTTAATGGTGATGGCACTTTTGATACAAATCCCAAAACTACTGGCAATGGACCGACAAATGGGTTTTTAGAAATTGAAAACGGTGATTCAATAACTATTTCATTTGAATTTGCAGATGGAGTTGTGTTAACAGAATCGGTTCCAATTAATTGGAACATGGGAGTAATTCAATTCACAAAAAATATTTTTCTAATGGGTGATTCTGTTGAAATTCGTGTAATCGATTCTGATTTGAATTTGAATCCTGAAATAATTGATTCAATTTCTATAGATCTTTTTTCTGATTCCGATATTGGTGGAATACAAGTTACTGCTACTGAAACTTCTGAACGCTCAGGTAATTTTATTGCAAACATTAGTTTATCTGAAAACATTTCTAGTGGAAATCGACTTTATGCTGTACCTGGTGATAATATTTTTGCAAAATACAACGATCATACGTTACCAAAACCTTTTTCAAAATCTGATAATCAATATGTTGAAACATCTGCAATGATTGGCTATTCGATTTCACCAATTAATCGTATTCAGACTTCTCCAATTTTTTTATCTGATAGTTTTGGTAATCCAATTACTGATATTCTTTCAGAAATACAAATGCAAATTAATGGAACAATTGAAAATCAGCTTAATTTTGATCAAGAATTTATTTATTTCTTTCAAATCAAAAATTCTGACAATTCTGTTATTTCTTTATCTTGGATTCAAGGGAAATTATCTCCTAATCAAATTTTAGATGTTTCTCACTCTTGGATTCCTGAAAACTCTCAAAACTATATTTTAGAAACTTATGTGTGGAATTCGTTAAATGAGTTAGTTCCTTTAAGTACACCTCAATTAATTTCAGTTATTGTTGATTGATTTTAATATTTTAAAAAATGATTTTTAATACATCTAAATATTTTTTCAATAAACCTATAAAGCCCTGACAAGACGATCGGAATAAGGAAAATACATGAGTAAATTACTTGAAAAATCATTGAAGGATGCCCGTAAAGAGAATAAGCTAACTATGGGTAGCAAAGAAGTTTTGAACTCTGTAAATAATTCCAAGTTAATTGTATTATCTCAATCACTAGATAAAAAAATGCTTGAGAAAATTGAATCTGATGCAAAAAAACAAAAAGTACCTCTAGTAAACTTTCAAGGAACTTCAGTTGCACTAGGTAGATTGTGTGGCTTACAATTTAGAATTTCAACAATTTCATTTACAGCAATAGATGAGGGAAACATCAAATCAATTTTAAAAGATACAGAAACTGAGGAAAAAAATGTCTAACTCTGTATTCTCTAACCTAAGTTTAAATGAGACATTTCTGGTTTGGATATAAATAGGAATTATTATGACACAAGCAATTAAACTTTCAACTGATCAAATGCGAATGATGTCATTATTTCAAAATGTTACTGGTGCAGTTGCAAGAGATTGTATTGAGGATGAAAAACAAGATAGAGTAATTTTTGTAGTAAATACAGGTAAGATGGGACTTGCAATTGGTAAGGGTGGAATGCATATCAAATCTTTACAAAATATGGTTAAACGTAATGTTGAGTTGGTAGAATACGATGAAGATCCAGCAAAATTCTTAACTAATTTATTAAATAATAAACTAATTTCTGAAGTAAAAATAAATACACGAGCAGACGGAACAAAACAGGCAATTGTTATGGTAGACCCAAGAAAGAAAGGAATTGTAGTTGGCAGAGAAGGTAGAAATGCTGAAAAAGCAAGATTATTAGCTAAACGATATTTTGATATTGGAAGTGTATTGATTAACAGTCCTGAAAGGGCAACCATGGAGCTATAGGATATGAGAAAATCACCATTAGGATTATTTGCAGGTAGAGTACTAACCATTAAAAAGAAAAAACAACGTTGGGCAATCTCTACATACAAAAGAAGAAAACTTGGTATTGATAAAAAATCAGATCCTTTAGGTGGTGCACCACAAGGACGTGGAATTGTTTTAGAAAAAGTTGGTATTGCAGCAAAACAACCAAACTCTGCTATTAGAAAATGTGTAAGAGTTCAATTAATTAGAAATGGTAAATCTGTAACCGCATTTTTGCCAAGAGACGGTGCAATGAATTTCATTGATGAACACGATGAGGTTACCATTGAAGGTATGGGTGCAACACAAGGTGGTGCAATGGGAGATATTCCTGGTGTTAGATTCAAAGTTTCTAAAGTTAATGGTACATCACTTCATGAATTAGTAATTGGAAAGAAGGAAAAACCAAGGAGATAGAAATGGCTGAAACAAAGAATTTACTATTATTTAGAAAATGGGATTTATCTAATGTTGAAGTTGTAGATCCTGGATTAAAAACTGCTATCTCTTTAAGAAAACAAGTATTACCTTACACTTTTGGTCGTTCTGCACTAAAGAGATTCAACAAAGCCGATGTTAACATTGTTGAAAGATTAATCAACAAATCAATGCACTTTGGAAAAAAATATGCAAAAAATACTGGTAGAATGACTGGTAAAAAAACTAAATTAGTTAATACTGTAAGAACTGCTTTTGATATTATTGAATTAAAAACAGGACAAAATCCTGTTCAAGTTTTAGTTAAAGCAATAGAATTTTCTGCTCCAACTGAAGATACTACTAGAATTGTTTATGGTGGTACTACATACCATGTATCTGTAGATGTTGCTCCAATCAGAAGAGTTGATATGGCTTTGAAGTTTATTGCTGATTCTGTAAAAGAGGCAACATTTTCTAATCCTAAACCAATTGAAGAACACTTGGCAGAACAATTAATCCTTGCAGCCAACAATGATTCTAATTCTCCATCAGTAAAGAAAAAACATGAGTTAGAACGTATTGCACAAGCATCAAGATAAAATTCTTCCAAATCCATTTTCACCAAATCATTATATTCTAAATTACTTGAATTTCTAACAAGTAGCCCGATAGTCTAGTGGTCAAGGATTCTGCCCTCTGGATCTCAAGAGTGGATAGGCGGAGACGGCAGTTCGAATCTGCCTCGGGCTACTGTAAAATTATTTTATTCTAACTTCGTTAATGGCAGTTGCATAATCGCACTTTGCTCTTAATCTCATATATGGAATTAATTTGTAATGGATTGAATATGTGTTATTTTCTCTTAATAGAATTCCTTTGAGAACTAATGAAACTAATCCTCTAGATGCAATTGTAATTGTTGTATCTTTTTCCTTACATACTCTTTCACGTTTTTCTTGAAACTGTTTTAGTGAAAATGTAATATCATCAATTTCTAAAATTAAAGGCCATACAATTTCTGCCCAAACAAATCTTCTATTCTCTGTAGCTGCTGCATATTTTCCTTTTTCACTCAACACTAATAAGATCTGCAAAAGTGGTTATAACTGAATACTTGTCTCAAAAAGAAATTCAAGAATCATTAGATTTGTTAGAAAAAGATTGGGATTTTGATCCTATTTTAAGAAAATTTGTCTTAGGTCAAATTACTGATGTATCTGATTTTGCAATTAAAGTCAAAGATGTTATTTTTCATGTCCCTTATCTTAATTCTGAAAAAAAATATATTTTATGGAAATGCTTTTGGCCTGATTGTCATAATTGCTGTGATAGACAGGGTAGATTACCATTAACTTCTGATGATTTGATCACAATTGGAAAAGGTTTGAAATACAAAAACACTGCAGATTTTATAAAAAATGAAACTCTAACTGTTACCTATGATGAACCTGGTCCTTCTGGACAAATGACTACAATGACTACAATTAATCTTAAAAGAAAAACCGATGAAACTCCACAAGAAGATGGAACTCATATCTCTTGTAGATTTTTAGATGATGCAGGTGCATGCAGTATGCATCCAGATAGACCTGGAGTTTGCTATCTCTATCCATTTGCTAGCTGGTTAGAAAATGAAGGAGGTAAAGCACGTGTACATGCAACTTATCAATTTACAGGTGATTGCCCAGGATTCTATCTTGCAGATAATCTAGATCAAATGAAAGAAGAACTTCAATCATATTCAACAACAATTTATGATTACAACATGGCAAGTAATAGAACAAACAGAGAAGGATTTAGTTCTGTTAGTTTTTCTTAGGCTTTAGCGACTTTTAACAAATCTGCAATTTTGATATTCATTCCAAACCTATCTTCATTTTTCTTCATGTAACGGAAGATTGCAATAAAATCTGGAAGTGCTTTAATAAAACTAAAGTCTTTTTGGATTTTTGCTCTAACAAAATTAAAGACTTTGGCATATACCTTGTAATGCTTTTCAATTGCTTTTTCATATGCCTTAAAGTCATGCATATTTTCAAGAAATATGTCCACACATTGCATTGATGGAATAATTCCTTCACCAAGTAGGGCATAAACAGTACCAATTGATTCTCCAACTCCT
>Ga0209047_1002328_pt1 | contig 12870 bp, 16 predicted proteins | sample SaaInlV_165m_DNA_3_FD_184681 | JGI IMG/M metagenome (GOLD analysis project Ga0209047, IMG submission 184681) | Marine microbial communities from expanding oxygen minimum zones in the Saanich Inlet - Saanich Inlet SI037_S3LV_120m_DNA (SPAdes)... | ecosystem: Environmental > Aquatic > Marine >...
TGTCATATTTTTTTAAATATTTATCGTATACCATTCCTATAGAAATAATTATAACAAAAGCAAAAGCATAATTGAGAATTTTCATGTATATATAATTATTATATATAAAAATACATAATAATTAGTTACTACCTAAATTATTATTCCAATAGTTTTAAATTTCTCCACCATCTCTCATTTAATCGTTTTGCTTCTTCCTCTTGTTTTAATAAATCATATGCTAAATTAGTAGCTACCTTTTCAGAAGAATAGTTTTTTTTATTTAACATTGCCTTTGAACTACGTTTAGACATTGGTTTTATATTTTGCCTTGAACGTGCTGATTTAATTTCTTCCATACTTGAATATTTTTCTTTATTTAAATAATCATCATGAGTCACCGGAACAACTGTTTCTGTGTGTGCTTTTTTTAAATCTTCATATTGAAGTCTACTAAATACACCAGAAGAATAATTTTGTGGTCTATTTCTATCTAAATCATAACCACCTTGACTAGTCATTTCTTCTAAATCTTTTTTTACAACTAAATCTCTACATTCTTTTTTTTTATTATTAAATATTTGATCAAAATCGTTTAATGAGTTTGCTTTTGCAGTTGTTACATCTTCTTTAGATCGAAACCAATCATCATACCCTCCGCCCAATTTACCATCCTTCATTCTTACCTTTTCAAACATTTTATTAAACCAAGTATTAAAATCCTTAACTGATTTCCCTTGTATTTTTTTAACTAATAATTTTTCATCTTTTTTTACATTATTATTTAAATAACTATATTCCATATCATGCGCATTTTGTTGCTTTTTTTTCTTAAAATAATATACCTTTTCAACTGTATTATAAGCTTTCTTAAAAAATATAAAATACTTAGAATCAACATTGGATTTATCAGGATGCATTTTTAAAACCATCTTTTTTGCTTTTTTTAAATCTGCTTCATTAAAATCATACTCTAATCGAAATAAAAAAAGTAAATCTGTTAAGTTATAATTATCAATTTCTAAATCATGTGTATCCATTGCTTTATATAATTAAAAATAGTATAATAATTTAATATTTTTAATTTATTAATTTGTTACATGACCATTTGTTTTCTTAAAAAAATTAGTTATATCCGTTTGGTTTGATGAAGACAAAATTTCATGTATATCACCATTTACATAACTAATAATAGTTGGTATCGTTCGTATCTTTAAATAAGAAGCAATATTACTACCTTCATCTACATCTACTTCTACATAATTAATTTTTTTAAATGTTTCCATTAACGTTTTAATATGCGGTGCTACTTTTTTACAAGGACCACACCATTCTGCTTTAAATTTAACAATTACAACATCATGCTTTTTTACATGATTTTTTAATTCTGCTCTTGTTTTTAATAAAGTTACCATTATATTTTTTATAAATAATTAATTATTCTTATTATTACACATTAATTAATATTTTCAAATAAATCTTTTATTGTTGTTACATTTAAATTTGGTAAATTTGGATGAGCTTCCCACATATATTTACAATAAGACCATTCCAAATCATAATCTTCTAAATAATATTCACTTAAATTCTCCAATAGCTTATAATGATATTTTGGCGGAAGATAGTTTAATTTTTCCTTTGGTAATACATACGCTAACTGTATATATTCATTAATATCATTTTCAGGTGATTCAATATTTAATATATCATAATTCCAATGTGGAATATATTTATTTAAATCTTTTAATAATGGTGGATAATGATAATTATATTTCCAATTCCAATCAATACTATTTCCACTATAATAATTAAACGTCCATTCAATACCTTCCAAATAGTTTATACATATTTTTTTAATATTAAAACGGTTATTATCACAATGCAATAACTTATCGTAATATCGTTTTTCCCAACCATATTTTTCTGGATTAATATATATTTCAACTTCCCTATTTGTAATCGGTATTCTATTATATTTTAATAATTGTTCATCATATGTTTTTGATGGATATTGTCTTTTTGATATTTTTTCACGAACTTTATGTTCTCTTAGTAAATTATCATGTTCATTATCAGCCAAAATTTCCATTATTTTTGACAACGTAGGCCATTGAATTTTATTATTATTTATAATTGTCTTTTTTGATGACCCCAATACTTGCTTATAAGCATTCATCAATATTTGTATACCAACCGTCCGTATATTTACTGCTGGAAAATGAGGTAAAAAATCATTCCCAAGGAAAAAACATAAAAACATATAGTCTTTTATAACATTTTCCGATACATTTGCATTATTAAAATTCTTCATATGAGACACTATACCATTGGATAATTCATTTAAATGAATCATATAGTTTTCATTTGGTATTAAAGATGAATCTATTGTTTTAATAAACTCAGGTGTTTCTCTAAATAAATAAATTTTATTAGAAATATGTAAATGATTTATTCCAAGCATAATTAAATCGGCATCCAATCCATATACAACAATCGATTTGTTTTGCATTATAGACTTATTTTCCCTCACATATTGAAATATTTTATGTTCACCTTCTCCCACTTGATTTGAACCACTAAACATATAAAAACTACCTTTTTTTTTAAAATAACTCGATAATGTGGTGTTTAACTTATTCATAAATTCTGTTCCTGGTGTTATACTTATTTTATCCCACATTTCAATATATTTAGGGTTTAATGCTTGATTTAATTTATATTCCAATAAAGATTTGTGTCTTCTTGTTCGTTGTTGTTCTAGTTTGGCAACTGGCGCTACACCATCAAACGAAATATAAGCTCCTTTTGATGGTGAAATAATCGATATATATTCTTCTATTTTTGATATTGTATTATTAATTAACAATTCTTCAAATTCATTTTTTTTAGTAGCTTCGTATGAACTTGATAATTTATGTAAACAATCATAAATAATTGAATTACTATCTAAAAAAATATAATCTATTTTAGTATTTTTATCAAGTTTTCGTATAATATTTCTGTGATTTTTCACAATATAAGAAAAATAACTAGGTATTCCCATTTATTATTAATAATCTATAAATTATATTTAATATATTTTAATTAATTTATAAAATCATTATCTTTGCAATATATACAATGGCAAAAAATGTCAAAGTTAAAAAGTCGTTAAAGACTAAAAAGACGAATTCGATAAATTTAAATCATTTAGAGAATGAAATTCAATATTTTATAAAAATTATACAAAACACGATATTAAATATACAAAAATATAAAACATTAGGTATTATATCGTCTAATAATGTTTATAATTCTATAAATAATTTAACAAAGATTTATGATGAATTAAATACTATGAAAGATTGTATTGAAAAGTCAAATGAAAATATGATTTATACAAAATTACAATCTATTAGAGAGAAATTGGTTCAAATATTTAAGTATAATGGCACGAAAAGTATTGAAGATATTTTAAATTTGTATTATGGTTCGGATTACATAAAAAAACATTGTTTAAACAAAGAAAATAAAAATAAATACAACATTATGAATCAATTTTGCCATCCAATTTGTTTTATTAATTTAACTTGGAAAGACCATAACAAACCAACTGATAATAGTAACAAAAAATCTATTGCTAAAAATAAAATTGTAGAAGATCATATGATAGTTGAACGTAGTGAAACGTTAGAATGTTTTGATATGGCAAGAACAAGTTCTCATTTTCAAACAAAGGTTTATGGTTTAAAAATTAGCTTTCAAAATCCAAATAAAAACGAAACGTTAATTTTAAAATGCATTATCGATAACATTACTTATGATTGTATTAATAATGAATATATTAGCGATAAAATAAAATCTCTTCATAAAGATAAACCTGATGATGAAACGTATAAAAATAATGATTTTAATAGATTTATAAACGCATTAACACTTAAACAATTATTAATTTACAGTAAAACGGAATTGTATCATAAATTTGTAGGATGTATAAACCAAAATGTTTTGTTTAAACAAAAAACGGTTTCTACTATTATAAAAGAATTTGTAAACAGTGAGCTATATAAACAAAGAACGATTTTGATTCAATTATTATTAAAACACAATGATCCAGAATTTAAGTATTTGTCTTATTTATTATATGATTTGTTGTCAAATGATAACAATGGAGATGATGATACAAATGATCAAACATTATTATACGATTCTTTACCATGGAATGTTAAAAAGTTTTTCAGAGACGCAATGACAAATACAATAAAATATACAAGTAATTTAAATAATTTCAATATGAGTGATATACCAATCGAACAACAAATATGTATGTTAAAAGTTAATGATAAAGTAAAAGAAAAGGCAATGGTTAAATTAAAGGAGATTAAAGCTAAATCGGAGGATAGTGGGTCAAAAGCCCGACAATTTTTAGATGGTCTTTTAAAAATTCCATTTGGTGTTTACAGAAAAGAAGAAATTCTTGATTATATCACTGATATCAAAAAAGAATACAACATTATGATTAAATATATTCAAGAAAAAGATGATTTATTTTCACCAGAAAACTGTAAATCAAATCTTGATATTATGAAATCATGTGATTATATTAAAAATACATATATACATACCTTAAAAAACAAACAAATTAATAGATTAATAGAACTATATACAATAAATAAAAGAGACCAAATGGTATCTAATGTTTGTTATATTAATGGGTATTTTAAACAAAACGATATTGCCAATAATCATATTTGTCATTCTGGTAAAAAAATATCTTACATGAAAAATGAAATAATTAATATTATAAATAAATGGAAACGTGACCCACTATTTATCGATTACATTACAAAAAAATATCAAAATTATAGTAATAATATTGATACAAGTAAAATTATCAAAACAATAAACACAATCGAAAATAAATGGGATGAAATAAGTGTTAATATTAATGAAGTAACTGATAAATTAGATGAAGCTATATATAGTCATAAAAACGCAAAAAGACAAATTGAACGTATTGTAGGACAATGGGTTTCTGGCGAGGAAAGTGGATATTGTTTTGGATTTGAAGGTCCTCCGGGTGTAGGTAAAACAAGTTTAGCCAGAAAAGGACTTGCTGATTGTTTGAAAAATGAAAACGGTGAATCTCGTCCATTTGCTTTTATAGCATTGGGAGGGGCAAGTAATGGTAGTACTCTTTCCGGTCATAATTATACATACGTAGGTTCAACGTGGGGTAAAATTGTTGATGTATTAATGGAAACAAAATGCATGAATCCTATTATATTTATTGATGAATTGGATAAAATTAGTAAAACAGAACAAGGTAAAGAAGTAATTGGAATATTAACGCATTTAGTTGATTATACGCAAAATCAATCCTTTCAAGATAAATATTTCACTGGTATCGATATAGATTTAAGTAAAGTTTTATTTATCTTTTCGTATAATGATCCTAGTTTAATTGATAAAATTTTATTAGATAGGATTCATCGCGTTAAATTCAATCATTTAACATTAGAAGATAAGATTGTTATATGCAGGAAATACATATTGCCAGAATTAGAAGATAAACTTAACGTTCAAAATAATATTGAAATGTCCGAAGAAGTATTAAGGTATATTATAGATAATTATACAAACGAATCTGGTGTAAGAAAATTAAAAGAAATATTATTTGAAATTTACAGTGAGATTAATTTAAATTTTCTTAATAATTATAGGGAATATTTAGATAATTCAACTGTTATTAAACTAACTATCGATATGATTGATAACCTTTATTTAAAAAAAAGACATAAAATAACTCATAAAACAATACACGATAAATCGGATATCGGTATTATTAATGGGTTGTGGGCAAATGCTCTTGGAATGGGTGGTATTATACCGATTGAATGTAATTTTTTCCCTTCTACTAATTTCTTAGATTTTAAATTAACTGGGTTACAAGGAGATGTTATGAAAGAAAGTATGAATGTTGCAAAAACCCTTGCGTGGAAATTAACACCTATAAAAAGACAAAAAGAATTATTAAGTAATTTTGAAGAAATAAAATCATATGGTATGCATATTCATTGTCCAGAAGGCGCAATTCCAAAAGATGGTCCTAGTGCAGGAACAGCAATTACAACTGTTTTATATAGCAGATTAAATAATATAGAAATACCAAATCATATTGCAATTACTGGTGAAATTGATCTAAGAGGAAAGGTTACGGCAATTGGAGGATTAAATTTAAAAATATTAGGAGGAATACGTGCTGGTGTTACAACCTTTTTATTTCCAGAAGAAAATATTACAGATTTTGAATTATTTAAAGACGAACACAATGATAAATCCATTTTTGAAAAATACAATTATATACCAGTTAATAATATAAATGATGTTTTAGATATTGTATTTCAAAATAATCAATAATATTATAAAAATATATGTTATATATAAATGCCATCAACAGGTTCAAGTAGACTTTTATTATCTTATACAGAAATGCCAAAATTCATAATATCATTATCACCTATTATTATTACATTTTTGCTTTTTTTAGGAGGTGGTGGTGGGTTAAACGCCCTTCCAGCTCTTATTTTAGTTGCTTGTTTTATTATTTCGGGAGTGTTAATGCACTTTATCCAACGTTCGGTTTCTATATTACAAGTGAAAGATATTGTTATTTTGAGGAATAGTATGAACGTTGCTTGTGGAGTTTTTGATATAGGAAATATTCTATATTTACCCCCTATAAGAGTGTTATTTTATTGCTTTACAATTACTTATTTGTGGGTGCATTTGGGGATGGCAGGTTTAAAAGATGGAGAGGAAATATTCCCAATTATATTTGTAAGTATTCTTACTTTATTAAGTTTTGCTGATGCAGTACGATTATGGGCTGCTAAATGTTTTAGAGCAGATAAAGGTGGAAATAAATGGATGCCGTATCTTATAGCCCTTTTTGTCGGTCTTGCTTTTGGAGGTGGATTTGCTGCTTTAACAACTTTCCTTCAAAATGGAATGTTTCATTTTTTTAAGAAAAAGAAACACATGATAAAATGCGACAGTGATAATAAATGCACAACGCTTAAATTACAAAATATAGCATAATAATAATTAATAAATTTTTAATTATTATTTAAAAAAGACTAAACCATATAGACAACATTTCTTTATTTAATTTTTTTAAAAGCATATCTCTTTTCCATTGATTGAAATTTAAACTATAATAAGGTCTAAAAAAACATTTTGTAAAATGTAAATACCCTTTTAATGGTATAAATTGTTTATATTTTAGTAATATCGATTTATCATATACTTGTTTACCAGAACGGTTTGATACTTCGTTATGAAAATTAAATAAATAGTCTTTTAGTTTTTCTTTTGTATTTATCATATTATCATTTGTATTTTTCATTTTTATAACTGCATGTTGTCTACATACTTCACAAGGTAAATTACAACATATTTCTCTTATTATATTAAAACATTTACTAAAATTCTTATTATAATATTCTTCATTAACTTTTTCAGCAAAACCATGGAAAAAATACCATGTTGGAACTGCCCATTCTGCTTTTGACATGTTTTATATAATGTATATAAAGATAAATTAATATATTATTTATCATAAATGGCAACATCAGCCGACTTATTTAATACATTATTAAAAGAATCAGTAGAAGAAAATGTTATTATTAACAACAATGAAGACGATGAAGATAACTATTGTTTAATTACTGGTGAAAAACTAATAGATAAATATATCACTTTATCTTGTAATCATCGATTTAATTATAATTCTATATTTTATGAAATTAAACAATGGAAAGAAAATTATAAAAATAAATCATCGGATGCAAACTTTGGGGTTAAAGATAATAAGCAAATAATTTGCCCTTATTGCAGACAAATAACGGACGGAATATTACCATATTATAGTGAACTAAATGGAGAAACATATCACAAAATATGGCATGTAAATTGGCCAAAACGTTATTGGTTACTTCCAAATAAATGTAAATATATTTTTGTTTCAGGTAAACGAAAAAATCAACCATGTAATAAAGGTTGTATAGGAATGTTTTGTTCTGGACATGAAAAACATAAACATAAATATGATGAAAATGGAAATTTAAAAATAGTTTCTAAAATGAAAAATACTATTGTTCATGATCCAAATAATCCCGGATGTTTACATACAATGCTTAGAGGTAAAAGAAAAGGGGAATTGTGTGGTAAAAAGGCAAAGAAATACAAAAAAAACGGTTTAGATACTGTATATTATTATTGCACGAATCATGTTAAAAAATACAATCATCCAGAACCACTTATTCAAGTTGTTTCGATATAATACTATATTGTAAGTTGGAGATTATAAATCATATATTATTATAATAATTGTAATAATATATTTAAAATAAATTTTTATTTAATGAAGTTGGTAATCCATGACCAAATAAAATCATATACATCAATACAAAAGCACTCAATAAAATACTTCTGTTTTCAGCAACAATTTGTTTTTGACCAAGTACAAAAATCATAAATAAGTATAACAAAATACCTATGATAACTGAATGTAGAACCATCATTCTTCCTTTTTCCATTATACTATATATAAATATTTAATTACTAGTTAAATATGTAAAATATATAATTTAATTTCTCATAATAGATAATCCGGTATATAAAACTAAACCCAACAAAACACCGGCCATTTTTTTCTTAATAAAATTTCTAGATACAATCATCCACGCTTCTTTTTGTTCTTGTGATTTCAAATGTTTAATCATAAATGTTGTTTTTGGTTGTAAATAATAAACAATCGCTGCTGTCATCATTAAAACAATACCACTAGCACAAACTTTACTAGTTTTATTTTTAATAAAATATAAAGTTGGGAGAGAAAGAACAACCCCAGCACCCAATCCATTTAAATAATGTTGTAATCGTTCCTTTCTTATCATTTTATATACTAATTTCTGTTCATCATCCATCAACGTTACCATTTTTTCTAAATCACCATGGTAAAAAATGGTAATACCAAAAATAGTTAAATAAGCTATCAATATAAAGTAAAGAATAAAACAATAACAATTTTTAAATATGTAGTCGATCATTATATATTAATTGAATATTTAATTACTTATTTAAAATACTTTAAAAATAGATATATTATATATTTATATGTCACAAGATAAAGACCAATTAATTGAAAATGTAAAAACATGGTTAACTATTGATAATGATATTAAAAAATTACAAAAAGCTGTTAAAAATAAACGCAAAGAAAAAAAAGAATTAACTGAGAATCTAGTAAATATTATGAATCAAAGAGATATCGATTGTATGAATACAGCACAAGGACAATTAATTAAAACAACCAAAAAAACAAAAGCTCCTTTAAGTAAAAAACATTTAGTTAATTCAATTCAAACCTATTTTAAGGATGATGGTGAAAAAGTTCAAGAATTATGTAATTATATTTTAAATAGTAGAAATATTAAAGTTACTGAAAATATTAGAAGAAAAATGCCAAAATCATAACATTAAAATAGGAACATTAAATATATGAGAATAATAATAATAATTTCTATTGTATTATTTAATATAATTATTGGTTCTTTTACAAATTATTTTCCGGATTTAATAGATAAACAGCGGTTTTTACCTTACCTTTTATGGTTTAATGCTTTAGGCATTTTCTCTTTAATTATACCAAATAGAGCAAATGATTACTTATTTAAGGATACTATTGTAATCGATAATTAGTGGTTCTTTAAGTTTAAATTAAAATTATATGGTTAAATTGATTTAAATATATTAACATAATTTTAAAGTAACAATGGAAAGAAGAATTAATAAAAAAATAGAAACGCATTTTGTGGATTTTAAAAGTCAAATTATAGAACGTTTGAAAAAATGTCATGGGGATATAGAAAGTGATAGCGATGTTTATAAATTGGTGGAATTTATTTATAACTTTCCTAAAATAGATATAGTTGCTGATGATATTAAAAAACGGAAACGAGTGAAAAATATTGTACCATTTTGTGATAAATGTTTAGCGTTAAGAGCAAATGGAGAACAATGTAGTAGAAGAAAAAAGGACGGACATTCGTTTTGTGGCACTCATATTAAGGGCACCCCACACGGTCACGTTGAAAATAAACCCGAAGCAAATCCATATACTAAACGCACTGTATGGATTGAAGAAATTAATGGCATTTGTTATTATATTGATAATAATAACAATGTTTATGAAAGTTCTGAGATTGTAAATAATGTTATGAATCCTAGAATTATAGCAAAATATGCTCAGGATGCCTTTGGAACATATTCCATACCATCCTTTAAATCAAAATAACTATCTGTAATAATATATAATTTTTTAAACCAATTAAATATTATTTTGTAGTAAATACAATGTTAAAAAAAGAAAAAAGAAAAAATATAAGTAGTGCTATAAAAAGAGACGTGTGGTTAAAATATATAGGAAATAAAGCAAAATCAAAATGTTTTTGTTGTAGGAAAAATGTAATTTTCCTTTGTTCAGGTCTTCATAATACGTGGCAAGCTGGGCATATTAAATCTCATAATAATGGAGGTATAGCTGAAATAAACAATTTACATCCAATTTGTAAACAATGTAATAATGATATGAATGATGAAGATTGGGATGATTATGTTAGTAGGCATACTCATTTATTTCATTCTATGCCTTTTTTGACTAATTATTATAAAAAATATGAAAAAGGTATAATATGGTGGCAAAGTTTATATAGAATGCATTTATCACGTAAAAAATATATATTTTAATACTATTTAAAAACTTAATGTGTATATTATCATACTGATGGATAAAGAAATGAAAACATCAAAAACACCACCTTCTTGGCATCCGCAACAAGAAAAAATATTAAAGAATTGGAGTGAAATCGGTAGTAGTTATAGATATTTACATGATAAATCTTTCAATAAATATGAGACTTGTAATATGTGTTTTAATTTACCGGTTATTATACTTAGTACATTAACCGGTGTAGCTAACTTTGCTCAATCTAGTTTCCCCGTAGATGCTCGTCCCACTGTTTCTGTTATAATAGGGTCGTTAAATATTATAGCAGGTCTTATCACCACTATTGCGCAGTTTTTGAAAGTTGCTGAAAAAATGGAGGGACATAGATCCGCCACAGTTGCTTATTCCAAATTTTCTAGAAATATTTCAGTTGAATTAAGTTTACCTGTTCCAGAAAGACAAGTTCATGGAACCGAATTTTTGTCTACTCAACGTGCTGAATTAGATAGATTAATAGAACAAAGTCCCAATATACCAGAAGATATTGTAAAACGTTTTGATAAAACATTTATTAAACGTGATGTTTCGGGTAATAAAATCGATGATGATGATGAATTTTATAAACCTGAAATATTAGATATCCGCCCTGTTATGATATATCGCAAAACAAAACATGAATTAGAGGAAGAAGAAAAACTTAAAAAAATTAACGAAATCAAATGGAATAAAGAAATTAAAGATATGATTATTAAAGATGATACAAAACGTAGGGTACAGATTGAAGATGAATTAATCAATAAAATGAAAGTAGTTCAGTCATTTAAACCTCCTGAAAAGAAAATAGATAAAACTAAACCAGACGCAATCGTATTAGAAATGAATAATATTATGCAAGAATTAAATATGAATGAATTAAATGATATGGGATATGATATTGAAAATAATAAATTAAAAACACCGCCCTCAAAATCAATAAATACTGGTTCAGACAAAACAGAGGAAACAGCACCGGTTAGTGAAGAAAAAAAGGATGAAGTAGAAACAAAACAAGAAGATGTTAAAGTAATTAATAATGTATCTGAAATAGATTTTAGTGTAAAAAAAGATACACCTGAAAATATAATTGATGTTTCTAATAATGACCCTTCTGGTAATAATGTTATATTAGGTAAAATTGACATAGAATAATCACGCAGGCATAGCATATAAATAATTTGTATAAATTCCAATAAACCCAATAGTTAAAATTACTAATAATTTCATTTGTAAATTTGGTAATCCTCTCAATATTAGATCGGATATACCAAACGCAAATATATAAATAAATACTTCGCTAAATAAAATGATGCATTATAATAATAATATATAAATTAATTTTTTTATATATTATTCTTCTTTTTTCTCAGTAGAAATCGGTCATTTTTACAATGATTTTCTTTTTCTTTTTGTACCTTTCCTTCTTCGTTTTCCTTTTCTTCTACGCGTTCTTCCTCCTCCTTTTGATTTTGTTTTTGATTTTTTTGTTTTTGATTTTTTTGCTACTTCCTTTTTTGTCATTGCTCTTTTGGTAGTAGCAGTAAACCTTCCGGCCTTTTTTTTTGTAACTCTTTGTGGTTGTTTTGATTTTAAATATCTCATTGCATTTTCAGGCGCACGTGGATTAAGTAGTTGTGGACTTGTCAATCTCGTACGTACTCGTTCATATATTTCATCTTTATGTCCTATATCTACTGTATATCGTCCATTTGGATCTTTTCCTTTAACGTAATAAATTACAACATTACCATATACTAATTTTGTTCCTTTTTTAAAAGTATCCTTCTTTTTTGCCATATATATATATATATATAATCTACATATTATATAATAATTCTACTATTCCGTTTTTTCTTCACTATCTAAAAATTGCGTTCGTGATTGTCCATCATAATAATAATAATAATAAATAATTGGTGCTGTAAGAAATACTGCTGTTAAACCTAGATTTTTATAAAGTTGATTCATTATATATTAGTACTTCCTACTTGTTTAATTCATTTTTACTATTATTATTTTTTTCTTCTACAAAGAAATATCTATCGTATTTTTTCTTACCAGAAGAGGTATACCCAGCGCTTTTT
>Ga0209047_1002333_pt1 | contig 12859 bp, 10 predicted proteins | sample SaaInlV_165m_DNA_3_FD_184681 | JGI IMG/M metagenome (GOLD analysis project Ga0209047, IMG submission 184681) | Marine microbial communities from expanding oxygen minimum zones in the Saanich Inlet - Saanich Inlet SI037_S3LV_120m_DNA (SPAdes)... | ecosystem: Environmental > Aquatic > Marine >...
ACCTGCATTTGATGGGCCATCATAAGCACCTATTGCTATGATAGTTCCGTCAGAAGATAAACTAACACTATGTCCAAAACGATCACTACTAGTTGCTCCATCAATATCATCTCCTCTTTGGACCCATGCACTTCCATCCCATACAAATATTCTGACATGCCCAGTATTACTAACTGAAGAATCTGCCAAATCTGCACCAATTGCAATAATTAAACCATCACTGGATAAATCAATTGATATACCCGAATTATCACTTGCTTTTTCTCCTTCTATTCTATCACCTAATTGAACCCAAGCAGAACCAGACCAATTATATATAATTACATGTCCAGCATCATTCAAACCATAATCACTAGTATAAGCACTCGCTGCTAATATATCGCCATCGTCAGATAATTTTACATCCCATCCTAATAAACTGGAATCGATTGATGATTCTATATCACTCCCTTTTTGTGACCAGCTATCTCCACTATAAGTATATACTTGAACTTGTCCTTGATTATTATCACTCGCGCCACTACCTATATTATATGGTGAACCAACTGCTAATGTTAATCCATCGTATGATAAACTAACACTTTGACCAAATTGGTCATTATTTGCCGCACCTACAAGAGTATCTCCTATCTGAGACCATGAACCTCCACTGTACCTAAACACATATACTTCCCCTTTATCAGTACCTCCACCATCAGCATAAACATTACCAATCGCTATATATTCACCATCATAACTTAATGCACTACTTGTATCAAACTTACCCCACTGTGTTCCAGTAACTGGTAAATTCTCACCTAATTGAGTATAAGGTTCATTTAAATCATCTCCTGCTTTACCAATAATTATATAATCATCAGATATTTTTGCCATATGTCCAAAGTATCCGAAATCATTTTGCGTAGTTGGTGTTAATTTAGCAATTTCTGTCCAACTATCATCTTTTCTTTCAAATACATATGCGAAACCATTATTGTTATATCCGTTATCCTGTTCAGCATAAACAGCACCACCTACAATATATTTCCCATCTATAGATAAAGCAAAACCCAAGTTATCACCATCATCAGCATCACTTGCTGTTAATTTAGCATGTTCTATCCAATTCCCCCATGTTCCAGTCAATGTATCTTTTTTATATACATATATTGTTCCAGTATTATCATATCCTATATCATCTAATCTTGCCGATACAACAAAATAGTCACCAGAAATATCTAATTTCATTCCATATTCAGCTGTTTCAGGAACAAATAAATCATCAACTGTAATTTTTGCTTGTTCGATCCATCGATTATTACTATCATTATAATAAACATATACTGCACCGACGTTACTGTATCCTCTATTCATTTGTTGATACGCACTAACGATTGCATAATTACCATCAATTGCTACAGTTTCACCATAATTTTCATCTTCAATTTCGTCTTTATCACTAGCAGTTAATTTAACTACTTCTTTTAAACTTGCTGGATAATATAATGTATTTATATGATATATAGAATGTTGACCTAATAGATAATCACATACTAGCAAATGTTCATGATATAAAGCTGCTTCAGTCCAATATTTTCCAGTAGAGGAAGAATTATTATAAATAGTATCTACAATATCCCAACTAATACCATCTCTTTTATATATTGTTAGAGTCCCTCCAGAACTTGTTCCAATTAACATGTGTCCTTTCAAAGATACACTCGTTCCAAAACTACCAGATATATATTGTTCAGTCATTAATGCAGTTAATTTAGCTTGTTCTTCCCATGTTGTTTCTGTTTTTTTATATATATAAATTGAACCTGAATTAGTATAACCAGTTCTATCATCACCAGGGACACCAATGGCTATGTATTCCCCTGATAAAGATACACTAGAACCATATTTATCACCAGATACAGGTGATGTTTTTGTTAAAGTTGTTTGTAAAGACCATGAACTTTCGCTTCTTGTATAGACTTTTGCTGTGCCTCCAGTGCCTACATCTGGAGCACCCAAAAGAATTGTTTCTTCGCATATACTACATGGACTTCCAGCAAAATCAGTTATTGATGCTTGTTGGCTCCAACTAGTACCAGCTAATGTATAGATAAAAAATTTACCAGAAGACCCATCAGCGATTGCACTAACTATTAAAGTATTATTTGTTTCATTTATAGCTACATTGTCTCCGAAACCATTATCACTGCCAGAACTTCCGGTTAATTTTGCATGGATATCCCAATTAGTTCCATTTTTACTATAAACATATATTACACCAGTATCAGAACCATTTACTTCTCCTGGAGAACCAACTATAGCATATTGATTATTTATGGCAACGCTCTCACCGTAATAACTGTTTTCAACAGGATTATCTTGTGTTAATTTCGCTTGTTGATACCAGTCTAAACCAACTTTGTTGTAAATAAAAGCAGCCCCAGCGGTTATCCCACTATCAATATCTAATGTAATATTGTTGCCTCCTATGATAATATAATCTTCATATATTCCAGACCATCTGGACTTGTAATTTGTATCTGCAGTACTATTAGTAAATTCACTTCCTGTCCAGATTGGAGTTAAATTTGTTGTTAATATAGACATTATATATATATTATAATATAAATGTCATAAAAGCAACGTTTTTATGAGTGTTAATAAAAATTGATTTGGGGAAAGAAAAAAAGATTTTTTTTCTTTTCTTTTCTTTCCAAAGCAATGCAATCAGGATTGCATTGCACTTAGTTTGTATATAGAAAAAGTATTACTTTTTCTATCTCAAAATAAAAATTGATAATTTGATTCTATTAAACATTATTTTATAGTATTAATGGCATCAAACCAACCGAAAAGAACATATCAAAAGAACAATTCCTATCAAAAGAACAATTCCTATCAAAAGAACAATTCCTATCAAAAGGCATTCGCACAAGCCCAAGATAACTTGATCGAGGAGTGTCAAATCCCACCAGAAGATGTTGACGACATTGCTACCAATATGCAATATCTAGTTGGATGGCGTGGATATAAACTAGATATTGATGTATCAGATGATACTATTGAAATAGTTGAGAATGGGAAAACTTTTAAGTTTTCCAAATCACGATTTTTACTGAATCGAGTATTTGTTAAGCAGTTAGCAGATGCTTATCAAAATACGATCGGAGATGCATTTATTACAATTAAACAAAATTATAAAGATAATACCCTATATAGGATTTTTATTAATAAACGAAGATATTAGTTCCATTTATTAGATAAATGTTATATTACTCTTTTCTGAAAAGAAAGTTATATTAGTCCTGTCTTTTTTATAAACATTTAATTTAACTGTTGAACGAAAAGATTCGATACAATTCACATTTTTGTGTTTTTTTATTTTCAAATTAACATTTCGGCATTTAGTAAATTCAACACCTATTAATGCATCACTCATAACTATATTAATGTTTTTACAATTTTCTAGAATTAATTTATTGATTTTTGATTTAATTATAATAGTTAAATCACTACAATTTTTCCAAATTATAGTATCTTTCATTGTTAAGAACTGTTTAAAATTTAATGTACAGTTGGTAATAGAATCTATAACAGCATGGTTAAGATTCATTTTTATCTAAGATAAATTAGAAAAAATATTTTTTATAATACAATGTGCTCCAGATTATTGCATATATGGTTAAACAAAAGATTGTTATATATTTTAATATGAAACAGATCGAAACGAATGATTATAAATTATTATTTTCTGAAAAAAGTAATGTATTGCCTGATATTATTTTAGAAACATATAGAGGTAAAATATACTGTAATTTATTAAAAAGTTTTATTATTTCATGTGTATCACGACTAGACGAAAAAATTTTTACAAATAAAAAATCGTTTAATCGAACAGTTACTAATTTATTAGCTTCTTGGTTTTTTACACTTTATTCTGATTACGATTTTAATGATGATGCTTTTTTCCCAACATATCCAACTTGTACCGACTCATTAAAAAATACTCTATTTCATTATTGTTCAATTCATGATATAGAACATCAAGAAGAAAAAATAAATAATATTATAACTGACTTGTTAAATTCATATCAATTAATTCTTGACCAATTAAATACTTATAAAAAATCTGATTTTTATAGTGAAAACAAGAATAATTTTTCCATAAAAAAACATACTATTACTGAAAAACGTGATGGGGAAAACATAACCTTTTATAAATTTAAAGTAGTTTTCAAATGTAAATTATATATTAATAATATAAGACTGGGAAATATATTAGATAATATTATTATACCTGTTGAAGAATATAATAATATGGTTAATCGATATAGTGGACATATAATAAATCTAGATAATTATATTTGGGTTATTTTGTTTAGGTATCAACTACTAGGGTCTAATAATAACCAACTTGCAGTTTTACCCAATGTGCTGGATGAAATGAAAAATGATTTGAATTTGAGCATAGAATGTTTTGCATCAACCATAAACACATCAAGCAGTATATATTGTTCGCTTTATTATGATATGGAGAATTTCTTTGGTTCTATTGGTAGTTTTTTTAATACACAATTAATAAAAGGAACATTTTCATTTAATCCACCATATCAAACTGATATAATTGAAAAAGGAGTTCATAAAATAATAAATAGTTTACAAAACTCAACTGATAACCTAGCTTTTATTATTACTATTCCTATATGGGATGAAAATGGTAAAGAAATAATGGCAAATAATAATATGAAAAATAATAATACTAATATAGATTATGGTGATTTTGAAATAATTAATACTATGAAATCAAGTATATATTTTAGAGGATTAAGAATGATATCCAAAAATGAATTCACTTATTTAGATCATAATTTTCATTTATATAAAAATAAAACTATTCAGAATACATATATTATTATTATGGCAAATTTTGCTAATAATTATATTGATTATATAAACAATTATGATTTTTATAATTATCAAATGTGAAAAATATTGTTTACATTGCTTTGTATTTATGATTGTATCTAAAGAAATATTTAATCTTATTATATAATGGAATCATTTTATGTTATATCTTTATATGTAACATTTATGGCTGGTGTTTTCACCGCCTTTTACAATACTTTAAGTAAATCTGCAACTGCTCAAGATTGGCAAGAAAGTATAGATGAGACATATCAATTGGATTTTACTGATATGGATAGTTATTTGGTTAGAAAGGTAAAAGGCTTTTGTGATACTAATCATTTACTCAATAAAGATATTATAGTTAGTATAACTGGAGACATACAGTCAATGGCTTTAGTATCTATTCTCAAATATTTGTATCAAAATAATACCATTCATGTTGTTTTTGTTAACCATTATCAAGAACAAGAAAACTACTCGGAACTTTCATACTTTTTACAATCCTTTTGTAAGGATAATGAATTAAAATATCATTCATTTCATTACACGGTAGATAAAAATGTATTACAGATTGATACAACTAACAAAATTAGAGAATTTGTATATGAATGTTGTGAAAATGTTAGCAAAAAGGTAGACTGTAATATTATTTTCCAAGCTCATGACATGTCTAATACATATAATAATATTTTTGATAGTATGTTAACTGGAAAAGATTTTAAAGATATCACTATGGCAACATATACTAGTAAGAATAGCAATTCAGATTGCAATTACTATCACCCATTTTATAATATAGAAACTAAAAAAATAGAAAGTTTCGTAGAAACACATGATATTCCACATGATTTTACAGATTTACATAAAACTTTTAAACAACTAAAAAAATATACTATTTTTAACGAAATAGCACCACTTTTAGATTATACTTATCCAGAATGGAAAGACCAATTATTATTACTTTGTCATGAAAAGGTTGGTTATGAAAATGCTCTTGAGGTAAAACTTGAACCCCTATACTCGGAATTTAAATATTGTAAATATGGATTTACTTTTAATATGACTAATGATTATATTCCTTTTAAAATTTGGAGAAAATTATTAACCAATGCAATGTCAAATTATCAAGTTAATGTAGATAATATGTTAATTGAAAAAATATATTTTAGTTGTAATACAACTGATACTATTATTCAAGGAGAATTGACTGAAAATTGGAGATTTTATTTTGAAAATATGAAATTAATTGCATATGATTATACTCAATTACAACAAATATTTGAAACGATGGATGAATATGAACATATTGATAGCAATCAGGATAGCAATCAGGATTGCAATCCAGATTGCGATTATGTCAATCCATTAAATAATTTTTTAGATGGTTATTTTCATTATACTAATTCTGAAGGAAATAATGATTCTTTGTATGTAAGCATTAATTATAATATGTTAGTTGAAAATTCTAATATACCATTAGATTTACTAGCTAATTTTAGATTTAAAAATTATAATAAAATGGATACTGAAAAAACCTCAAACTATTTTGATATGGATACCACTATTAGTTTTTAATAATATGTATTAATTAGTGTAATGCATATATAGGAATAAAATAACATATTTATAGATTAATTATATATAATTATTTAATATATAATGAATTTTTGTGTGTCAGATTCTCGTCCGGAAGATAATTTCTATGATTTTGTTAATTATAAATGGTTAAATGTGACAACTATACCAAGTGATCAACAAAGATGGGGAACATTTAATTGTTTACATGATGAAAATTTAAAAAAACTAAATGACTTGATTACAACTAATTTAAATTCTACTGATTTAGAATTTAGTAAAGTAGTTACTTTATATGAACAAGCTATGGATGAAAGTCGAAATTATATTGAACCATGTATACTAGTTACTGATTTTTTAAAACGTATGGAGGCTATTACGACAAAGGAACAACTTGGTGATTTTATTTTAACACAATATAATCTATATGGAATATCCACACCAGTTAATTTTATGGTTTATAATGATTTTGCTGATGCTAATATGAATATTTTACATTTAGGTTCAAGTGGTTTAGGTTTACCTGACAGAGATTATTATTTTCACAAAAATAAAGAATCAATTGTTGAAAAATATAAAAAATTTATGAAAGAATATATGGACTTGTTTGGAAATTATAATACAGATGAAATTTATAAATTAGAAAAGTTATTAGCTGAATTTACTTTTACTAATGTTCAAAAAAGAGACCCATTGATTATGAATAATCTATGTACTATAGATACATTAGACCAATTATTACCCCAATTAAATACAAGAAAATTTTTAGATAAAATAAATGTATTACCTCAAAAAATTAATCTAATTAATCCAACTTTTCTAGAAAAGTATGCATGTTATTGGGACCAATTACCGTTAGAGAATTGGAAACAATACTATACTTGGTTATACTTGAGAAAGATGGGTTGTTATATTAATCTTAAAACTGAATCCAAGTTATTTAATTTCTATTCAAAAGAATTATCTGGAACAGAAATTATGAAACCATTATGGAAAAGGTCATTGAGCACTGTTCAAGAAATGTTAGGTATGGTATTGGGTAAGATGTTTGTAGAAAAATATTTCTCCGAAGAAGCTAAAAATAAAGTTATTGATATGATTACATTTATTAAAACAGAATTAGAATTAAGATTAAAACAAAATGATTGGATGGAAGAATCTACTAAAACAAAAGCATTAGATAAATTAAATAAAATGAATTTTAAAATTGGATATCCAGATAAATGGCGAACTTTTGAAAAAGTTAATGTTGAGAAAGAAAATAGTTATTTACAAAATATTTTAAATAGTATGAAATTTGAAAATGATTTTGATTTGACACAATTATATAATGAAATTGATCGTAGTTTATGGTTTATGAATCCACAAGATGTAAATGCTTATTATTCTCCTTCTTATAATGAAATTGTTTTTCCTGCTGGTATATTACAAGAACCTTTCTTTTCATTGAAATATGATATGGCTGTAAACTTTGGCGGAATTGGCGTAGTGATAGGTCATGAAATGACTCATGGTTTTGATGATCAAGGAAAAAAATATGATGCTGAGGGAAACTTAAATGATTGGTGGACAGCAAATGATACGAATAGATATAAAAGCAAAATAGTTTTATTAAAAGAACAATTTAATTCATTAATGATTGAAGGTGAATTTATAAATGGAGAATTAACTCTAGGTGAAAATATTGCTGACTTGGGCGGTGTGTCAATTGCATTTTCTTCATTGATTAAATATTTAAAAATACACCCAATAGAAAATAAAAGTATTGGTGGATTTAATCAACAACAAAGATTTTTTATGAGTTTTGCTAATATTTGGAGGTGTAAAACACGACGAGAAGAAACTCTTAGAAGATTAGTAACAGACCCTCATTCACCTCCTATTTATCGAGTTAATAGTATTCTATCAAATTTTGACGAATTTTATAAAGCATTTAATGTTAAAACTATATCTAAAATGTGGCTAGACCCCAAAAAACGAACCAATTTATGGTAAAGAGATAAAGCAATCTTGATTCATTTTAATAATGATATTAGATATTATAGCTTATTTTACATTTTTTATACTGTCAGATTATTTACTTAAATTTATAAATATTCAAGGTAGATATTACTGTAATCATTTTATGGCTAATATGATTATGGTATATCAAACTCTACCCGATACTATATATTGTTATACTAACTTTAACTCGATTGGGGAATATCCACAAAATTATAGTGCTATGAATATAGTGTTCGCTTTACACTTTTATCATATGGCAGTCTATTATTATAAATTACGCTATGAAGATTGGCTACATCATATTATTATGATATTTTTTACCTTGCCATTAACCCTTTTTTTTGATTGTGGTGCTATTATGGGTCATGCTATCTTCTTTACTACAGGGCTACCTGGTGGTATAGATTATTTTCTTCTATTCCTAGTACGTAATAGATTAATACATAGATATATTGAAAAGGAAATAAATACTAGACTTAATTTATGGATAAGATGCCCTGGATGTATATCGAATGTTACCATATGTTTGCTCTATTTTTTTAAACAATATGATACCGCTATGATGACCTATTTTAACTATTTTAGCTTCCTTTTTATCATAATATCAGTTTATTGGAATGGAATATATTTCATGGAAAGGGTGGTATCAGATTATGCTAAAATAGCCTACAAGCCAGATTATATGCAATCATGATTGCATAAAAGCAATCTCGTTTGCACTTAGTTTGTATGCAATCATGATTGCATAAAAGTATTACTTTTTCTATCTCAAAATAAAAATAAATAAAAAAATTGAAATTATTACATTTAATAGGTTTCTAATAATTTGAATCTTTTTGGTAATGAGTACCTCCAGTAATACTGGATATAATGGTCAAACGACCAAAAAGGAGGAAAATGAGGAAAAGGAGGAAAAGGAGGAACAATGTCCTAGTTGCTCTACGACGGACCCCAAGCAGCATCTCCGGGGGTGCACGTACTTTCACACGTACATCCTGGTTAGGTGCCACGAGAAGTGCCCCAAAGGCCCCTTTTGCCCCAACCCTCAGAACTACCCCGGAGGAATCCACCACGGTGGATACACCTCATGCTATCAAAAAGGGTGTGGCGAGTGGTCCATTACTGGGCGGTGCTGGAAGCACCAATACTAACCAATGCCTGCCTCGTCCTCAGGGCCGTCCGCAAGGCAAGTCGGTATTGTTCAACAAACGGATACAGAGCTTGTGAACAAGCGATGGCTCCGTTTGAAATTTATTTTAATACTAGACCGAAAGGCCTATATATCGTATCGATGATGATCATATAGATATTAATGAACAATGTGATCAGTTTACTTTGCTGTTAAATAGGAAATTAATTGATGAACAAAATTCCCTGTTTGAAACTGTATTTACCATAACGCAATATAAAAGGATATGATAATGAGCTAAACTGTGCTGCCAATTAACTGCTTTCAAACTTTCGTAATAATATTTCGCCATCTTAATGTCAGGGTGTTGTGGCATCACGAATAGAAAAAAAAATTGAAATTTTTAGAATTAATAGATTCCTTATAATTTGAATCTTTTGGATGTCATCTCGCTATTCATCTGCAAATAACGGACGCGAGTCCCAGGCTCAAAAGAGCCAAAAGGGACGCAAGTCCCACCAGGGTCAAACGCCCAAACTCCAGGTGCACCGCAGCATCAGGAAGCTGTTGTTTGATGCTCTGAAGAAGCCGGTGTGGTTCCGCGACGGGAACGTCATTTTTACAGAAGGCGGCTCGGAGCGAGAAATGGACCTAGACGGGTTCGTAAGATACATGTATTCACGACCATACCTCCAGGTGTTCCCCGACCACATGGGTGTACTATACTTGGCCCCCCAGAAGTTTCCCCCTGGCGGCTTCGCCAAATTCATCGCTAAAATTGCACAGGGCACTGAAAACCAGGGCAAGAAGTGGACGCCGGAAGGATGGGTCGAATGGCCCGCTTCGACACACGCCGCCGCCGCAGCCGTTGTCAGCGATGACGATGGATGGCATCAGGTGCTGCGCACGCAGCGCCCGCAGCGCAAGCGGGGCGCGCCCATTTGGTTAGAGCAGGAATGCAGTAATAAAAATAACTGTATGTATGGTTGTGGGCACAACCACGGCTGTCTTGGGATGGCACAGTATGCGGACGGCAAGTTCGTCGGGCACTCCGTGTCCTCTTCGTTCACCCACCCCAAGTTGTGTCCGAATGACCGCCCCCTCGTGGGGAAGCGATGTCAAGACACGCACTGTCTCCTAGACCACTGTAAGGGGCGGTGGAATTGGATGCACTCCAGGCAGCAGCACCATGCGGTGAAGCAGACTGCGCCACCTGCTCCACAACAGGTTCTGTCGGTTGTGCCAACGGAAGATTTTCCGCAGCTGCCAACGCATGTCCGCAAGTTGATGAAGCCGTACCCTGGACCTTCGGGAGCAGGTGGAACGCGTGAGGCGCGTGAGGTTTCATCGCAGGATGAAGCCACGGAGGCTGGAAAGTCGCAGAGTGAATATTTCACTCGCTATACCATGTCTGAACCTGGACAGTGTGAAAAGATGGGGGTGGTGACGCTTTCACTTCAGCGGGCTCCAAATTCTCCGCCTACTCCTACGAAACCCGACGACGCTGCAGATACACTGGACAAGGTGTTCGGGTCGCAGGTGGCGCAGGTGGCTGCTCCCTCTAGGCCTCCCCCTCGCCATACGCCGGCCATTTCCTTCCGCGGGCGCACCCCAGAGGAGAGGGCCGAGGCGGAGCACCTGGTGGGTGTCCTGTTTGGAGACAGCACACGCGAGCGTACCGCTTGTCCGGCTTCTTCAACATCTCCCCCATTGCCTGCGAAGGCCAAGGTGGTGACGACGGTTGCCGAGAAGAGCCAGGCGGTTCTCCAGGCGGCGCGAGAGAAGAAGAAGGGGAAGGGGAAGAAGAAGGGGAAGAAATCCCCCGCACAGGGACACTCCTTGTCTGACCGCCTTTAAGTAGGTGTGCAGAGGACTTGAGTTGTCCGTTTGTTTTATAAAAAAAATGAAGTATTTACTTCATACTAATATATACCAATATATCATAATGGCATTGAAACGGCTAATGACAGAATATAAAGAAATTAGTAAAGATCCTAATTATCTTTATAGTATTGAACCCACAGAAAATTTTTATGTATGGAACTTTATTATAATTGGACCTTCTGATACATTATATGAAGGCGGTATGTTTAAAGGACATATAACATTTCCAACTACATATCCAAATAAACCACCTCAATTTATCTTTCATGATATGTTACACCCAAATATTTATTTGGATGGTGGGGTGTGTATTTCCATTCTCCACGAAGGTTCAGACCAGTTTGGTTATGAACACGATGGTGAAAGATGGAGTCCAAGTCATAGTGTTAATACTATCATACTTAGTATTATTTCGCTTTTATCGGCTCCTAATTTTGAAAGTCCTGCTAATATTGACGCATCTGTATTATGGAAAGATAATATAGATGAATACAAGAAAAAGATTTATACTATGGTTGCAAAGTCACAAGCATAGAATAGTAATTATTTTTGATTTAAATAAAAATTTCCTTTAACTTTATAATGTTAATAAAATTACCAGTCAACCATAATGATAGATCAATGACTTGTGTATTTCAAATTACTTTTGATAATAATGATATTATAGTTAAACCATACTTGGATGATAACAATCTAATTAAAATTTGTTTATATCACAAGTTTTATGGGCTATGTGAATATGCTATATATTTTCCTTTAATATTCAAAAAATATAATAACTTGTTAGTTAATGAATTATTCTTTATATTTGCTTTAATGTATGATGAAGATATAATAAATAATTCTAATTTTCTGTCATTACTAGTTAATAAAATAAATACCAAATTAAAAACAATATATACTATTCCAAAACTATCAGATTTTAACAAAAAATTTTTGGAATATATAATAAAAAATTATAATAATAACAATAATACTTTGGATAATTATGATAATATTGATCATTTTTTAACATGTATGTATCTTAAAGTCCAATATCATCTGAATCTTTCTTTATTTATAATTTATATGAGATCACATAATTCGATAAATGATTATGCTTTCACAAAAAAAATAAATATTAATATTAAAAATTTATATAATTTTACTTTTGAATTTTTTGGAAATATTAATACTCTGGAAAATCATATTCATTTTATTAAATACCCTGAAAAACTTTTAATTAATAATTATTATTTTATTACACGAAATAATAAAATATTAAAAGTATATCTAGAAAAATAGATGTATATTTTATGCATGGTAACCGAGACTTTATGATATCTAAGAGTTTTTGTATCAACTCTGGAATGAAACTCTTGGATGACCCAACAATAATAA
>Ga0209047_1002344_pt1 | contig 12843 bp, 5 predicted proteins | sample SaaInlV_165m_DNA_3_FD_184681 | JGI IMG/M metagenome (GOLD analysis project Ga0209047, IMG submission 184681) | Marine microbial communities from expanding oxygen minimum zones in the Saanich Inlet - Saanich Inlet SI037_S3LV_120m_DNA (SPAdes)... | ecosystem: Environmental > Aquatic > Marine >...
GGATGACACAGTTGGTGATAAATCGGGTGACATAAAGTCATCGGATGACACAGTTGGTGATAAATCGGGTGACATAAAGTCATCGGATGACACAGTTGGTGATAAATCGGGTGACAGAAAGTCATCGGATGACACAGTTGGTGATAAATCAGGTGATAATAAAGTATCTGGCAGTGTGGGTGAAGATAACGCAATTACAGGGTTACAATCTAATGATAAATATATAGATAAATCTGAAAAGATTGTTGTTAACTCTGTGAAATTGGACAGTAAAGATATGTCATTATTATTGATGAGAGATGGTGAAATATTATTTTACAATATAACCCCATTATTTACGGGTGATAGGTATATTGGTCCTTTTATAGACCGACATGATAATAATATAACGTTTAAATCCGGTAATTAATAATGCCTCAAATAATATCAAGAAATAATGTATTATTAGATATTAAATCAGTTCCCCGTAGCACTTTTGTTTTTGTAATATATGATAATATAGAAATATCATATGACAATATATATAAACACTCGCATAGTGAATTTAAATTTAATACCTTTAATTTATTTGATACATATGGGTCTATATCTTCACAATCATATAATAATAAATTTGATACATATAGTTCTATATTTTCACAATCATATAATAATAAATTTGATACATATAGTTCTATATTTTCACAATCATATAATAATAAATTTGATACATATAGTTCTATATTTTCACAATCATATAATAATATATTTTCCTCAAATACGTTTGGATTATTTAATGATGTTTATGATAATAATGGCATATTAGTAATAACTAATAGTAATACAATATTAACTACTAATAATTTATATTATTATACTATTGAAGATAAATCCTCACATCATTATTTAAATAATTTCTTTCAAAGGTATAAAGATTCATCCATATATTCTACTCATGGGCGTAGCGTCACTACAGATATATCCATTGTTTCACGTAATTTAAATTATAATATATCTGATGACATTAGTAATAATATATTAAATGGATTTACTATATCTGATGACATTAGTAATAATATATTAAATGGATTTACTATATCTGATGACATTAGTAATAATATATTAAATGGACTTACTATATCTGATGACATTAGTGATAATATATTAAATGGATTTACTATATCTGATGACATTAGTAATAATATATTAAATGGACTTACTATATCTGATGACATTAGTAATAATATATTAAATGGATTTACTATATCTGATGACATTAGTAATAATATATTAAATGGATTTACTATATCTAATGATATATCACCCAATGAATATAATTTATTTTATGATAATATTAATGATATTGAATTTAATATAAGTCCTTCGTATATATCTGAAAATTTTAATTCATATAAACATAAAGTTTATTATATTAACGTTATTAATGATGCATTACCGTATTCCTCATTGGATATTGTTGACAGTCAAGATATTGTAATTATTCAAGAACAACAATATAATAAAGTTAAAAATATTTCATTAGATATTAATGTTTTTAAATATAAACCACTAATATGTTTATCTGATAATCCGTATAATGTTGTTGGTGATAATATAATGACATTTCGTGATTCTTATAATGTTGTTGGTGATAATATAATGACATTTCGTGATTCTTATAATGTTGTTGGTGATAATATAACAGTATTTCGTAGTGGTAGATATTCGATACAAGAATCGTATCAATTCAGATTTGATTCATTAATACATATATCTGATTGGATGCGTAGATCATATAAAACAAATTCTGTGGAATATTATAGACCAACATCAGCACATATATTGAATAGTGGTGGACAAGGAAGTGGACATGATATTGTACCTATACCGTTAAACAAACGATCTGATATTGTTACTAAACAATCATTTGTTCGTCAAGGTATTGATCGTGCTAGGGGGACTACTCAGAGTGGTATTAGTGGGAGACATGTTTCTGATAAATGGACTGAAATTCAAATTGTAAAAGGCAATTTAGATGATGGTAATTTGTCTGATTTTTTAATTGAGTTTGATTATGTTGATTGGGCATTGTCACGTAACGGTAGTGCTTCTAAATATAATTTTATATATGAAATAAATATGGAAGAGGGTGATATATCGACTCGGTTACCGGATTATTTAAAAATAGAAAATAATAATAAAGTTGTGGGTAGGATATTACGAAATGAAGATTTTTTAAAAAGATATTCATTTGAGGGGTGGGTTCAAAGAGAAGGACACTTAACAGATGGACATGATATAAATACTAAATATCTAGGTATGGAACATTCAAAATCGGCTGTTGCCACATACCCGATAGAAACCATTGACAGTTTACCGGTAAAATATCCAGCTATTGACGAATCTGCTAAAATAAACACATACAAAGTTTCAATTAAAGGAGTTAATGCCACCGCATCAATTATTGAGATACTTGCTTATGATGGTGATAACACACATCCAGAAAGTGATGGTATTTTATCAGTAGGTGATACTATTCGACAGGGTGGGGTTAGTGGTATAATAATTAAAATACTTCAAATATATACCACTAAGATAGTAATTAGTGGTATTTTAGATACTTACACGATATATAAGTATCTGGTTGATGATATATTTGGTGGGATATTTAAGACGACTAGCACTAAAGAACAAAAGATATATGATTTAGTAGCAATATATGATGACAATGGTAATTTATTATATTATACATCACAACAGGTAAATTCAATACCAATATATGTTGATGAGTATGTGGATAGTACTGATGTGTTAGGGGTCACTTATAGTTATAAAATAATAACTTCGGATATGGATGAACATAGAGGTATTACTAAATATATTGATTTATATTTACCGGTAAGACGGAATTTTTCATATGATCGTGACAAGTTCTTAATAACTACTGATAAATTACCAGACACATTTAACATTGATGGTAAGATTTTAAATAGACATGAATGGTTATTATTTATGAGAGAACAAGATATGTATGGATATGATAATGATGTTCTTATGGATAGTATAAATACTGAAATTAAATATAATAAATCTAATGAAGTATATAAGGTTCTATTTAATGACATTGAATATTCGTTATCTGGTAGTGCTTATCGTTTATATTTACAATCGTTAATACCAAATGGAGAGGTAAAACTTGGTATATCAGAGTCTGAAGATATTTCACCATTTAATTATGGAGGTATTGAAATAACAGAAGTCGATTTCTATAATGTGGATGAAAGTATTGTTAAAATAAGTGGGGGTGGTAGTTATGCCAGGGGCATGTAGATTAAAAGATATATGTACTGGACATTCATGTTTTCCACCAAGAATAAATAGTTCTGCGTCATCGAATGTTATTGTGAATGGAAGAGGTTGGCACAGAAAGGGTGATTCTTGGGTTACACATTGTTGTGGAAAGTCATGCCATGGAGGTGTACTTAAAGGTGCATCTGGTAGTGTTTTTATAAATGGCAAGGGTGCTGGTCGTATTGGCGATTCGGTTTCGTGTGGGTCCGCTGTTTCAAGTGGGTCTGGTAATGTTTTTGCAGGGGGTTAAATATGCCAACAGGATATGAACAAATAAGACCATTAAAGAGTATAGTACAGTCTAATGGTGAAGTAATACTTGCAGAATTTACCGATAATGATTTCATATCAATAGAATCTGGTGGTACTGGAGCAACTAGTAAAGTGGGTGCTAGAATATCGTTAGAGGTAATTAAATATAATGAATATCAAAATTTAAATTCATTTGAACCACCCACATCATCACAGTTGGCTCTTAATTATGATGATGGTAAAATGTATTATTCTCATAATAATGAATGGATATCAATAAGTGATACATTAGCAAAACATTCAACAGATATGGGATTTAATAATGTTGAATCCTTTGTATTTAATGATAGGTTTATAACAGTATATAATGATGGTATACTTGAAGTTGATTTATATATTGATGATATAACAGGTAGGTTGGATGTTATAGAGGGTGATGTTAATACATCAGGTTCTATATTACATACGGTTCAAGAAAATATAGATTTATTATTAGATGGTGTTATTCCTGAATTAGATACACTTAAAGAGATTGCAACCTCATTGGGTGATGCGGTTGATATAAAAGTTCAATTAGATAATATAGGAACCAATCTTGCAACCGAAACATCAGATAGAATTACAGCAGATAATGCAATAACAACATTATTATCAATTGAAATTGCAGATAGAATTGCAGATGATAATACGATAACATCAAATCTTACATCATTATCAGATAAAATCAATATTATAGAAAGTGATGTTGACACAGATGGTTCTATATTACACACGGTACAAGAAAATATAAATTTATTATTAGATGGAGTTATTCCGGAGTTAGATACACTTAAAGAGATTGCAACATCACTAGGCGATACTGTTGATTTTAAATCGCAATATGATATTACAGTATCAGATTTATTAGCATTAAACACTAAAGTAGATGGTATTGATTCACAGGTTGGGAATTCTCAACAAATATTAGATATAGTACAAGGTCAGGTAGACAATTTATTAGATGGAGTAGTTCCTGAACTAAATACATTACAAAAAATTGCAATTTCGTTGGGCAATGCAGTTGATATTAAGGATCAGTTAGATGTAGTATCTAATAATCTTACAACAGAGACAACTGATAGAACTGCGGCAGATGACGTATTAACTACTAATCTGGCAACAGAAGTATCTGATAGAATTGATGATATTAATAATATATCATCAATTTTAAATAATTTTTCGTATGATGGACATGATAATAATGTGTTAAATGACACACATCCTACTGGATTAATGTTAGATAAACAAACAGGGAAATACAAACCTTCATTATTAAATTTAGGACATTTTATTCCATTTAAAAGAAAAAACGGTGATGTGGATGATATTAATCTGATAAGTACATTTGATGGTAATGTACTAATTGATTCTAAATTAAGATTTTGGCAACATAATGGGATACAAGATGATATTTCATTTATAATACAATAATATATTTTTTATAAATATATTATAAGTAATCAATAATACTAAATAAGGAGACATTATATGTCGATTTCTACATTTAAAAAGGATTTTGTTAATCTAGATTCATTTTATAACTTTGAAGATAAGAACCCATTATTGAAATCATTAACAGATGATTTATTAGATAATGGATTTAAAGATGTTGGACCATCTTTAACAAAAATAACAATATCGGATGAGGATTTTACTAGATATATAGATGAATTTATTATATATCATTATAATACTGAACAAGAGTCTATTGGATCTGGTGCGTATGGTATACGCCCATGGAATGTGGTAGATACACATCTAAGCGAAACCACTACGAACGCAGTGGCGGGTGGTGGTACTGGTCCTATAATACCAGGAGGTGTCGCACCTAAAACTCTCTGGAAACCTGAAGGACAAACCGTTGCAGTAGAGATTGATGATTTTTATTTAGACGGATTTGGCACGTGGGATGGACTTGCAAGTCCTCCTTCAGCTGGAGTAACTTCAGCATCACCATATTATAACGTACCATTTGTAGCGGGAGAAACGGATGGAGCAACGGGTGCAAGCCCAATAGGTTGTCAGAAATCATTAGACGGTGGTCAAGTTCCATGGCATAAATATCTGTCAAGTGAATTTCCATTGAATGGTGATGATGCTGTTGGTGCTAATTCTGTGTTTGGATTGGACTATCATACTAAATGGGGTCAAGCTCAACCTCCTAATAGTCCACCCTTTTCATTGGAGGAGTGGAGTGGTCCGTCATTAGAACCTTATAATGGTGCCGTGTGGGATATGAATACACCACCCACAAATATATATGAATCGGTAAATATGGTTGTACCAACCATCCTTAAGGAACCGTTAACTGATGCCGCAAGTTTTTATCACGGTGGTATCGAGGCAAATGGTATTAATTATGCTTATGATGATGGTAACCCTTTATGGACATCTGCAGCTGCAGGTTGGGTTGGACAACAATATCATGGTTCTAATATTACATTTGGTCCAAACACAGAATTATTTTCATACTTGAACCCACACCCACAATCTATGGTTGTTGGTAACAATGGTAGGGGGATATATAGAAAGGGGTCATCATATTCCTATAACCTATATACAGGTACTGCCAACCCACCCGCACCTGGTGGTGGTGCGGCTGATCCTGGTGGAGTGATGAATTGGAACCCAGGATATCATGGATTGGGTGATATTGGTAGAGCAATATATATTAATGAATTTAATAAAATAAAAAATTCTATATGTACTGGTCATAGAGGCGTTACTATGGCTCCTGACAATGCTACGTCTACTTTTAAAAGAGTTACTAAATATTTTGAAAGGGTTTTATCAAATGGTGAGATTCAACATGAATTTTATTTGGCTGGAGAACATGATAGTACATTTTTTCCACCAAATACAGTAGAAGATGTTAGACAGGTTGCTATGGTTCAATTTGGTATTACTCAAATAGCAAGTCAATCTTATGGATTGCAACTAGGAGATATATATACACTAAATTTTGTTATGCAAGATTTGGAGAAATCAACTGCATCAGCACCTGTCATAAAAACATTTCGTACTGTAATTACAGTGAGTAGCACAGACTCTGTGGTGTTTGCTGAAAATTTATATAATCTATTATTAAATACTTCATTAGGTAGTAAATCTAATGGATATTTTGATATATCATTAAGTGAAGATATATCATCTACTTTGCAATTTGAATCTAAAGAACCATCTTATAAGTTGGTTGGTATTGGATCATGGGGACAATTGTCGGAGTTTGATATTGACGTTAGTACAATATCTTCAACTATTGATGGAAGTATAGAAGTTAATTTTACTTATCCAAGTTATTCGACAGATAGAATATTAGTAAATTTAAATGCAGGGGATAGTCTAAGTGTTATTAGAAATAAAATACACTTAGCATTGATTACTCATGAATATTCTGAGGATACTCTTATAGAAGTAGATGATGATTTGATAAGTGCTTCGGTGATCAACTTAAAAATGAACCGTTTAATAACTTCAATGACAATCACAGATATTAATACGTCATTAACTGCACCATGGGGGACCATAACTGCCAATATTAGCACTCCTTATTTATTATCAAGTGGTGGATTCAATGATAATGGTGTTATCCGATACGTACCTGTTAAGGATTCATTCTCTCCCACAGATCAATTATTAACTACAGCTGGTGGGTTTGTTAACGATTTTGCATCGTTGACTATACCGGTGGTGACAACAAGTGGAAGTGTTATATCGTGGGCTGGTTCAACTACAAATCCAGTATCAATATATAAGAATGGTTATATCCCTTCAATGCGTATAGGTCCATTTAACGAAGGACAGGATGGTGTTGGAACATTAATTAATAATGATGGTATGAATGGTGGAGATAAAATTAGTATATCTATTACTGGATTGGTAAATGAAGATTCATTAACACCATGGACTGATGTTGTCGGTCATAGTATATCTATGACATTTGAGGCAGATAATAATTTAACAACATTAGAAACATTATTAGCTCTAAAGAATTTTATGTTGTTGGATGAATATATATATACCTACATGAAAATCATTGTTGATGGTAATTATCTTGTTCTTTCATATAACTATAAATCTTCTGCATTTATGGTTAGATCAAAAAGGGCACCTGGTGATTTGGGGTTATTAAATATACCATCTAACTATTGGGATACTGATTTAGGATTAACTCCATCAACGGTTGCTACTTATAATCTAAATAGTATCATAGGTAGTGGTTATACGAGTAGTCCAGATGTTGGTAATACTATATTTATGACTGCTCGTAATTATGGTGATGTAGTTATGGGTCTAGACTATGATGCTATTATTGTTACAGATATCACAACTGTTGGTACATCATCCATTACGTCATCTGGGTTTAAATCCCCAGATTTTGATATTAGTGTTAATTTTATAGTTAAAACTCCACGATTGGGTGATGCGTTACATAATAAAGTAACTGAAGTTATAAGTAATAAGTTAAATAGTGAAGAGAAATTAAAAATATCATTTCATTATGCAAATGATTTCGGCACTTTTGCAAATCCACCAACTATAACACAACATCTATATTATTCTCCATGGGAAACAGCTAATGATAATTCGGCAAGGGAATTCTGTTCATATGCTGAAAGTTATAAACAATCAGTATTACAGGCAAGTTATACTAAACGACCTACTGGACCAAATTCTTCATTTAGAGATGTTTTTAAGACATTGCACCCATGGATGACTACTAATACTGATGATGAGTTTGATGATTATCCAAAGTATACTGGTACTTGTTATTTTAGTAGTTTCCGTAAAATTACGGATCATTCTATTGGTCCGGTTGTTTTAGAAACAGATTATTCGAATCCAATGATTGGAATGGGGGATCAACAACCATTTAGAATTAGATTTGATGTTGTTTCTGGTAATGAAGTAATGGACACTTCACAATATATATCAGCTAGCCATCGTGCAATTGATTTAAATGATCAGTCGGGTAGTAATAATAAAGTTAAATCATCTAATAAATATGATTATTTGCAAGTAAATATAGCGACAAAATATCAATTAAAAGGTGATGGCAGCGTTACTGATATAACAAAATATACAAGTGAAGTTCCTAAAGGTAGAATGATTAGACCTTCTGGATTTTTAAGTGATATTAAGACACAATATGATATGTATAGTAAATCACAAGCACATATTATATCTCCAGTTGTGTCTCGCACTATTTGCGATGCACAAATTGAGAAATTGATTAATGTTAATGCCGGTAGGGTAGGATATAGATCTAACGTATTTGGTTTAAATCCAGAGGATGTAAAGAAACGAGAATATCAATTTAATATAACAACTAATCCAATTAGTAATGATAGAACAAATGCACCATCATTTAAATTTAATTCAATGGCATATACACATACAATTGATAAGGGGATATTGGAAGACAACGAATATAAATATGAAAACTCATGGTTAAGGGGTTCTAGTATGGAGTTGTTAGAAGATGCACCATATAATACTACTTATAGTAGAATGGGTAAAGGTTGGTTTAAACGTGACGGGAAAGTGGATGTGGATGTTCGTGGACAATATCCTATGAACTATCATTTAACTATTTTAAATCACGGTATATCATTGTATATACAAGATCAAAATGCCTCTACAGAAGCAGATGATTTTGCGTGGTTTGTTGTACAACGTCATGTGGATCAGGTTACTGGTGAACCAGATTGGGTTAGTGATACACAACCAATACATTGTATATATATGACTTCTAAACATGGAACTCTATGGTCTAACTTTACACCTTATTTTAATAATGTTGAAATTGATGTGAACTCATCTATAATGTCTACTAATTTATTTAGTGCAACAGGAGAACTAATCAGTGATTTCTGGATAGAAGATATGAAAAACCCAGAATATGATGAGTTGGATATTGATTTGCAAAGTAGATTTAAACGGTTTGTAGTTAGAGAAGTAGATACAGTTAAACCATGGGATAAACATGTATATGCTGGAATTAACTCTATAGATTCACACGCCGTAATTAATCCACTAGAACAAATATCATTTAATGAGGATGGTAAACTTATAATACATTTTCCTACAAAGTTAGCCAATCAACGTGTAATATTTGGATCTTCTGAATTAGATATGATTGCCTTTACTGATGCTGGTGCCGTGAATGAAGATTCGTTTACTTCATCAACACGTTATGGTGTAACTAAAGAACGTTTTTATAAAGGTGGAATGTCTACTAGACCATATGGGAATGGTATGAGGATATTATTTTTAGTTTCTGGTTATGGGGTTCAATCTAATTATGGGTTTGTTGTAGATTAATCATGGATATAATACCTATTAAAGTAATTAACGATGAAACTGGTGATTCTATAGGATTATCAGAATATCAGGTTGATGATGTAATAGGATTAGAACACGGTGGTACTGGTTCTGTTAATGCAATTGATGCTAAGTTAAATTTAAATTTAGCATCGGTTGCAACCACTGCCAATTATAGTGACCTTAATAGTAAACCAACCGTACATATTAATAGATATGATATAACTTCACCATCTAGTACATGGATAATAACTCATAATAAAAATACTTTATCATTTCAAGAAAAGTTATTTGATTCTAATAATGATAGGTTTTTTGCAAAAATAGAAAAAACAGATGTTAATATATTTAAAGTATTCTTAACTGAAAACTTGACAGGATATGTTGAAGTAGTTTTTGATGGAGAGACGTTACTAAATCAGAATTCCATTTAATTTTTAATTATGCCCTAAATACTATGTAGTAATAGTTAAAAACGGAACATTAAATGTCAAATTTTATAAAATTTCATGGATTAAGTTTATCTGATAATTCTTATATTGAGAATTTATCATTAGAAACATTATCTATTGATCCAATAAATGTATTACCATTTAGAGTATGGTATAATACTACTGATAATACATTAAAATATTCTGATATTGTAGGTGGTAATGTTATTATACGTAATATTACTAACTCAGATGAATTAACATTATCTGTTAATTCTATTAACACTACAATAAATAATGAAATATCAGATAGAACAGCAGCTGACAATGCAATAACAACACTATTATCAATTGAAATTGCAGATAGAATTGCAGACGATAATACATTAACTACTAATTTAGCAACAGAAGTAACCGATAGAACTGCGGCAGATGCCGTATTAACTAGTGGTCTTGCAACAGAAGTAACCGATAGAACTGCGGCAGATACTTTATTAACAACTAATTTATCAACAGAAGTTACTGATAGAACTAATGCTGATACTCTATTAACAACTAATTTAGCAACAGAAGTCACCGATAGAACTGCGGCAGATGCAGTATTAACAACTAATTTATCAACAGAAGTTACTGATAGAACTAATGCTGATACTCTATTAACAACTAATTTATCAACAGAAGTTACTGATAGAACTAATGCTGATACTCTATTAACAACTAATTTAGCAACAGAAGTCACCGATAGAACTGCCGCTGATGCGGTATTAACTAGTGGACTTGCAACAGAAGTTACTGATAGAACTAATGCTGATACTCTATTAACAACTAATTTAGCAACAGAAGTCGCCGATAGAACTGCGGCAGATGCAGTATTAACTACTGATCTTACAACAGAAGTCGCCGATAGAACTGCGGCTGATGCAGTATTAACAACTGGACTTGCAACAGAAGTTACTGATAGAACTAATGCTGATACTCTATTAACAACTAATTTAGCAACAGAAGTAACAAATAGAACTGCGGCAGATGCAGTATTAACTACTAATTTATCAACAGAAGTCACCGATAGAATTGCGGCTGATGCAGTATTAACAACCGGACTTGCAACAGAAGTAACAAATAGAACTGCGGCAGATGCAGTATTAACAACTGGACTTACAACAGAAGTTACTGATAGAACTAATGCTGATACTCTATTAACAATTAATTTAGCAACAGAAGTCACCGATAGAATTGCGGCTGATGCAGTATTAACAACTGGACTTGCAACAGAAGTTACTGACAGAACTGCGGCAGATGCAGTATTAACTACTGATCTTGCAACAGAAGTCACCGATAGAACTGCGGCAGATGCGGTATTAACAACTAATTTATCAACAGAAGTAACAAATAGAACTGCGGCAGATGCAGTATTAACAACTGGACTTGCAACAGAAGTTACTGACAGAACTGCGGCAGATGCAGTATTAACAACTAATTTAGCAACAGAAGTAACAAATAGAACTGCGGCAGATGCAGTATTAACTAGTGGACTTGCAACAGAAGTTACCGACAGAACTGCGGCAGATACTCTATTACAAAACACAATTAATAATGCGTTAGATTTAAAATCCGACATTACTTATGTAGATACTGCAATATCAAATTTAATTGATGCGGCACCAGAAACATTAAATACGTTAAATGAATTGGCATCAGCATTAGGTGACGATGCCAATCACGTATCTACAATGACTACATTAATAGGTACTAAATCTGACATAACATATGTAGATGCAGCTGATACTTTATTAACAACTAATTTATCAACAGAAGTTACAGATAGATCTGCCGCGGATGCGGTATTAACTAGTGGACTTGCAACAGAAGTATCCGATAGAACAGCAGCCGATGCAGTATTAACTAGTGGACTTTCAACAGAAGTATCCGATAGAACAGCAGCCGATGCGGTATTAACTAGTGGACTTTCAACAGAAGTATCCGATAGAACAGCAGCCGATGCGGTATTAACTAGTGGACTTGCAACAGAAGTTACAGATAGAACAGCAGCCGATGCGGTACTAACTAGTGGACTTGCAACAGAAGTTACAGATAGAACTGCGGCAGATGCAGTATTAACTAGTGGACTTGCAACAGAAGTATCTGATAGAATTGCGGCATATGCGGTATCAACTAGTGGACTTACAACAGAAGTTACAGATAGAATTGCCGCTGATGCGGTATTAACTAGTGGACTTGCAACAGAAGTTACTGATAGAACTGCGGCAGATGCGGTATTAACTAGTGGACTTGCAACAGAAGTTACAGATAGAACTGCCGCTGATACTGTATTAACTACCAATTTAGCAACAGAAGTAACAAATAGAACTGCCGCTGATGCGGTATTAACTAGTGGACTTGCAACAGAAGTTACTGATAGAACTGCGGCAGATGCGGTATTAACTAGTGGACTTGCAACAGAAGTTAC
>Ga0209047_1002356_pt1 | contig 12809 bp, 13 predicted proteins | sample SaaInlV_165m_DNA_3_FD_184681 | JGI IMG/M metagenome (GOLD analysis project Ga0209047, IMG submission 184681) | Marine microbial communities from expanding oxygen minimum zones in the Saanich Inlet - Saanich Inlet SI037_S3LV_120m_DNA (SPAdes)... | ecosystem: Environmental > Aquatic > Marine >...
ATTAGAAATAATTGGTTCGGAATTTGGAATCTCAAAAGAACTTCCATCTATATCTGAAACCCCTGTTATTGAAACCCCTGTTATTGAAACCCCTGTTATTGAAACCCCTGTTATTGAAACACTACCTACCAATGAATGTGGTCCTGGAACAATCCTTGAAAATGATGTTTGTGTTTTAGACCAACGTTGTGGTCCTGGAACAATCCTTGAAAATGATATTTGTGTCCTGGATTCTACCCCTATCAAATCTTCATCACCTGGTAATAGTAAAGAATTGATTATAGGTGGTGTAGTTGCATTTGTAATTGCTGGCATTATTGGTATTATCTTTGCACTTATTTCTAAGACTAATCGAAATAAAATTTAGTTACATGATAATTCTTTAGTCTTTAGATTTTGATCTAATTCAAATCCTGTAATCTGATTTGTATGTGAATATGGGATTATTCCAGCTATTGGTGTTTGAATGTTCACTAAAATTATGAATTTGTTAGGATCTACTCTAATTGCACCCCCATCAAATTCGTAATCTAATGTCATGAACATATGTTGAGTCGATTGAAACTCTTCAGTTGAGAAATTACCTTCTTTTATGATTGATGATTGTGGTTCAATTGTTGTTGACGTTATTTCATATGTGCCTATATTTTCTGCATCATAAAATGTCATAATCTGAAATTTTTGAAAACTTGTAGAAAATGGCATTGGATTACAAAATTCTATATCTCCATTATTTGACATGGCAAAAAATGAAAATTCTTCTGAACCACTCCATTTGTATTCTAATTGATTTGCTCCTATGATGTTTAATCCTGAATATGCAAATGGAATAACAATGATAATTATTGCAATTATTGTGATTATTGAATATTTATTCATATTTCATTCTCTCTTACTATTGGAAATGTAATGATTTTTTCATCTATTAGATATTGTAAATTTTTAACAAACATTTCATCTGATACTATTCCCATTACCCATCCTTTTCCTACACTCTTTACCCATTCTGGAATGTGTAGCGAGTCAATGTTTTTTTCTGTAAATTCAAATGGTACATCGATTAATTTTTTATCTACAATATTTTGAAATCCACTAATTAACATTCCATCTGTAAATTCTCCATTTATCCATCTTACTACAACTGGTTGCATTGCTTCAGAAATACACAAGTTATCTGAATCTATTAAATTAAATTTTGCTGTGGTTTGTATTCCTAAATATTCTACATCAATGAAATATGTTCCTAATGGAAAAATATCTTTTTCAAATGCATGTAAAGACGGAATTGGATTTGATAATTTTTCTATTGGAATTGGTATGGCGCTACTTTTTCCACCTGCCCCGTCTCTGATGTAAATAATTGCTGGTTCTCCTGTTATTTCTGACACTTCAATTGAATATACTAATCTCTCACAATAGGTGTATGTTGTTTTTTCCATTATAATTGAAATTTGCGGTTCTGCAAATACTGATGTACTTGTCCCTGTACTTCCGATTAACATCATGAAAAAGATGACTTTCTTTGATATCATGGATTTAAGATTTTTTTTGATCAATAAAAATCTGAAATTTATGCTCAGGAATCTTTTTTAAGAACTTTATCTAATCCAATTCATAGCGTTTTCTGCGGAAGCATATCTTTGAGTAGATGATTGATCATCACTCAAAGAGATTTTTATCAATTAGCCCTGCTTAGGCATTTCTTTTTATTCTATTGCAATTTTTGATTAATTTCATCTTTTTTTGAAATTTTTGTTAACATTTCCTTTGATTTCCTGAAATCAGTTATTATAGGGGATTTTTTTTATTCATGATATGCCTAGTTATCAAGATCAAACATGGATTAGACTTTGGAAAGAAAATGCACCTGAGTTACGTTCTCGTGTAATTGGATGGCGTAAACAAAATGCAATTACTCGTATTGATAGACCAAGTCGTTTGGAAAGAGCTAGAAGATTAGGTTACAAAGCAAAACAAGGTATTGTTGTTGTTAGAATGAGAGTCGGTACTGGTGGTATGAGAAAACAAAGACCAACTGGTGGCCGAAGACCAAAACATCTTGGTGTTACTCGAATTAAAGCTGATGATGATATGAAAACTGTTGCAGAACGAAGGGTTCTTGAGCGTTATCCTAACATGAAACTTTTGGGTTCTTACTATATCTATAAAGATGGAAAGCATTATTGGTTTGAAGTTATTTTAGCTGATCCATCTCATCCTAGAATTGCCCAGGATAAGGAATTAAACAGACGAGTCCCACAATCTGCATAATATTGAAATCTATTATTGCTCTTTTACTATTATTATTTTTTGTAATAACTCCTATACATGGTCAATTATTATCTGATGCAACTGGATTGATACATCGAATTGATATTCAAACTTCTGGTTATGATTTTGAAGTTGTATTAACTGCAAATTTTGATTTACTTGATTACAATTTTGATAAAAACAATAAACAACTTACTCTTTATCTTGATAATAGATTAGAAACTAATATTGGTGAAATAATTATTCCTACTACTTTGTTGAGTGGTGATTTTAGATTTTATTTAAATGATCAAGAATTTTTCCCTAAATTGGAATCTAACAAAAAAATTAATTTCATAACAATGACTTTTACTGGTTTAGGAAATAATGTAGTTAAAATTAGTGGTACTGAATACTTGTCTGGTTTAGATGATGTTATGCCAATCGAAAATATAGTATCTGAATCCATTGACAATGATTTCCTACCTCCTGATGGACAATCTAGTGAGACATTTTCTGGTGATTATCTGATTTGGTTGATTGCAGGGGGAATTGTACTTGTTATTGCTGTATTTGCTGTGACTAAATTTCTAAAAAATAAAAACTAATTTAATCTTCATTAAGTAATTGCTGAATCATTCCATCAATGTGTCCTGTTTGACCAAATGATACATCTCTTAGAATTCCTTTTCTATCTACTAAAATTGCTGATGGTGTACCTTGCAGTGAAAAGTTTTCAAATGTTTCAGCAGAATATTCTTTTGACTTCATATGATCTTTGACCCTTTGAATTATTTGATTTCTATAATCTTCTGGTTGTGAATCAAACTCTGGTATTTGTGGATAAATAAATTCTAATATTTTCTCTTGAGTAATTTCACCTGCACTTTTTGTTAAATTATCCATTCCTATTGGAAATGGAATTTTAAAAGATAATTTACTTCCTTCTTGTAATTGACCATACTGTGCCAATGCACTTTTTGTTTCACCGACAACTTCACCTGTTTCGACAAGCATTTTCAAATTATCTAAATTATTTTTATCAAAATCTTCAAATGCTGTTGCAAGACCCAATACACTTACCCCATCATTCTTGTATTTTTCATAAATTTTAATTGCGTCTGGAATTGCACCCATAAAACATCCTGGACAATTTACTTGAAATACTTCTAATAATACAATGTGATCTTTTTCTTGATCAAAATTTGTTGGAGCTCCTTGTACCCAATCTGAAACTCCAAAATTTGGTGCTTTTTCACCTATCTTTACGCCCATATATTTGAGGTACTTTTTTTGCGATAAATACATACCTCTAGAAATCATTAATTTTTTCTTAAGTAGGCTAATATAGAACACAGAAATTTTTACAGTAAATTGCGAGCAGTAACTGATGAACGATTAGCCCTTTTTGCAGAAATGGAATCAAAATATGAAAATAATGATACTGAATATTTTGTCACTTTGTTGAATCACTCTGATTATGTAGTTCGAACAAGAGCTACTTGTATTTTAGTAGATTTTGGTGGTGAGGATAAAATTCCACATATTGCCAAAGTTTTGAAAAATGATGATAATGAACTAGTTCGTCACGAAGCTGCTTTCTCACTAGGTCAAATGTCTTATTCTGCTGCTATACCTCCGCTTATCGATTCTACTCTAAATGATCCTAGCATGTTTGTACGTCACGAAGCTGCAATTGCTTTGGGTGTAGTTGGAAATAAAGATGCAAAAGAGGCTTTGCAAAAAGCACTAAACGATCCAGATGAACCTGTAGTGGAATCTGCTGTTGTTGCTTTATCTAATATTGAATTTATGGAAACTTTAAGTAAGAATGAAAAATTTGCTAAATTAACAGGTGGATGAAATGAATCTTACATATGGTGTAATTACAGTTGTTGGAATTTTAGTTGCAATATCTTTATCTCTAATTATTACTGATCCAAATGAAACACCTGAATCTCGTGAAGTTATAATTCCTGAAACTCAAATTGCTCAAATTGAAGACAATCTAAATCAACTTTCAGTTAATCCTAATCTTTTACCAAGTACTAGCAATGTAGGTGATGCTTTAGTTCTTGAAGTTGAATTTAGAGATGATGATGGAAATATTGTTGATCATGTTAATTATGATATTTTTGCTACTCAAAACTCTGATTCAATTCTTTCAGATCCTGCATCCCATCGTCACCCTGGAAAATATCCTGTACATGAAAGTACTACGTTAACTGATTCTGTAATTGATATTCAAGTTGTTGTTCAAGGTTTAGGACACGGTGATGATATCTTTGGTCCTAAAGGTGTTGAAACCACATTTACTATTACTCCAGTAGTTGCAGCACAAACTGCAACTAGCACTGAAATAAAAACTTCTGATAATTCTGGTATGAGTATGGATTGTCAAGCATCATTAGATTGTTACACTCCTAGCATTGTTACAGTTAGTGTTGGTGATGTAGTAACTATGATTAATTCTGATTCTAGTGCAGCAATGCATTCGTTTACTGCAGGCTCTGTTGATGGATTTACGCCTTCTCCAAGTGGAACATTTGATACTGGTATTATGAGCGCAAATGATACTTTTGAATGGACTCCAGAAACTTCTGGTGAAGTGCCATACTATTGTTTACTCCATACTTGGATGCAAGGAACAATTATTGTAGAGTAATTTTTACACATTTAATACTTAAAATTATTTTTATAATTCATGTCATCTACTACTCAAAAACTTCCAAAGTTTCCTTGTGTTGATTGTCACACTGATTGTTGTAAGGAATATACAATTTTTGTTAATGCCCATGATATTTTTCGACTTTCAAATGGTTTGAAATGTAAACCTGAAACTTTTTTGGAGTTAATTGGTGCAAAAGATTATTCTCTTGGAATTAAAGTGGAAGAAGGTTTAGTGGATCTTGCTTTAAAACAAAAAAATGGAGCATGTGAATTTCTTGAAGAAACTGATGATATTTTTAGATGTACAGTAAATGATTTCAAACCAGGTGTGTGCAAATCATATCCATTTGAAATCAAAAATGGTGAGTTATCACAAATGAGTGATATCATGTGCCCTACTGATTGGGATCTTACTAGCTTTAAAGAAATGATGGTGCCTCATTTACAAAAAGATGAATCTGAATGGAAGTTTTATGATCAACTAGTAAAGGAATGGAATTCAAAACATGAGGGGGAATCATTATCTATATTTCTAAAATTTATGTTAAATCAAGTCAAATTATCTCTTAAAGTGCAATAACTTTACTTCCTTCTTCTTTTGATTCAAATTTGTAAATCTGTTCAACGTTTGAATCTTCAAAAATTTCTGCATCGTGAGTGATGATTAAAAATTGCATTGGTGTTTGTGAGTTTGAAATTTCTGTTAATTGAGATAATACTCTAACCAATGATTTCTTCCTCTCAGCATCAAGATGTGTTGTTGGTTCATCAAGTATCATCAGATTTAGGTTTGATGAGCCTAGTAAACTTGCCATTCCCAATCGTAATGCTAATGCCACGCTTACTTTTTCCCCTCCACTAAGTGATTCTAATTCTAAAACCTCTGTTTTTGAATAACAGGCAATTGATACGTCTCTAGCTTTTTCTGATAATGCAATTCTTTGAATTTTTGTATTTAGAAATGATAGATATTCTGAAGCTTTAACTGAAATTGAATTTAATGCCCATGATCTTAAGCTTGTTGCAACAGAACCATCTCTACTAAAAATATTTGTTTGAACTTTATCTAATTTTGAAACATATTTTTTTACTATTTTAAGTTCTAAAATTACTTTTTGAATTGTTTCTATTTGTCTTTTAGCTTTATCTATTTTTTCTAAAATTCCTCCTATCTGTTGATCCATTTGAGATAAACTGGTTTGTTTTTCTGATATTGTATTTTTAAGATTTAAAAATTCTTTTTCACTGAATCCTTTTGTGTCTACTTCTAATTTTAAAATATTTTCAAAAATAACTTTCGAATGATCATCAATTTGTGATATTTCTTTTAAATCATTATTGTTTATCATTGGTAATTTTACTTTTTGAATCTGAGTCTCTTTTTGAATTTCCATTAATTCTTCTTTTGTGTTTATTGAATGTGCTCTAAGAGTTGCTTCTGCATCTCTTGTTTTTTGTACTTTTTCCAAAAACTCTTTCTTCTTTTGAGTATACATGTCTCGTTCTTTTTCTTTTAGTTTGATATTTTCTTGTAATTTGATTATCTCTTCTTTGATATGTTCTTCTTGAAAAAATGGATTTAATTTTTCTACAATTGAATCACACACTGGACATTTGTTATCTTTTAATTGTAATTTTGATGCAAGGATTTGTTTTTCTTTTAAAGATGCAATTTGACTTGTCATTTCTTGAATTTTTCTTAATGTATCCTCTACTGCTTCTTCAACTTTTTGGATTTTTGACTCAAAATCAATTTTTAGTTTAATTTCATCAAAACACCCTTCACAATCACGTATTTTACGCTCATTTTCACTAATTTTTTGCTGAATCTCTTTCATTGTTTCTTTAACATATCTTAACAGCTCATCTTTTCGTAATTCTAATTGCTTGATTTTGTCAATTTTTGGTGTTTCAATTTCTAATTCTTTTTGCAATTTTTTTAATTCTTCGTGAATCTGTTTTTGTTTTAGTTCTAGTTGATTTTTTTCAGGTTCTGCTTCCTTTATCTCCTGTTGTGATTTTTCAAGTTCTCGTTCTAAAATCTCAATATGTGTATCATCATATCCTAAATCTGTTTTAATTTTTTCACGAAATTCCTTTGTAACTTTTTTCATGGATTCTGATGCCACATCTAACTTGTCTATTCCAATTATGGCGTTGAGTAATTCTTTGAATTCTTTTGGTTTTGCATTAATTATTGAATTTAATTCACCTTGTTGAACAATTGACGCTATTTTTAATTTCTCAAAATTCATACCTATTGTTTTTTCTACTTGTTCTGTCATTGATTCTCCAAATTGTTTTCTCTCTCCAGCTGCAATTTCTACTCTGCCCTCCTTAGTTATTTCAGAAAATGTTGCAACTAAGCCTCCTTTACTATCAATTTTTCTTACTGTTTCATACTGTTTACCATTTATTGAAAATTCTATTTTTGAATAACCTTGGTTTGAACCTCTTTTAATCAATCCTTTGTTTGATTTTCTTGTATGTTGTCCAAATAATGAAAATGTAATTCCGTCTATGATACTTGATTTTCCTGCACCGTTTTCTCCTACAAAAATTGTTACTCCTTTTTCAAACTCTAATTTTGTTTCTGAATGTGCTAAAAAATCCCCTAATTCAATTGAAGTAATCATTGTTCTTCCTCTTTTTTGAATTTCTCATAATCGTGCAAAATTATCTCTAACGCTTCATTCATTCCATCCGTTGTCAGTGTTGGTAGGAGTTCTTTAATTGCAAAATCTGCATCTTTTTCTGAATCTAATGTTTTTGCTGAAAGTCTAAACATTTCATCTTCAATTACACTTGGTCTATCTAGAAATACTGATGAATCTGATATTTGTTTTGTAGTAATTTTCCAAAAACATCTTAGTGATAATGCATTTAATCTGGCAATTTGTGCCTGAATTTGGTCTGTTTCTATCTCTTCGCCTTGTATTTTTACTTCAATAATTGGCTTTTTTGTAAGATTACTAATTTTTTCTATGATTTGATCAATTGTTTTTGGTAATTCTTTGTATTCTGTATTAAATGAAAATTGAGGTCTAGTGTCTAATTCAATCCATTTTGGTACTGCTTCATCTCCTGAAATATCTACTTCAAAAAAACCTTTTTTGATATCCTTAATTCCTTCACTAGTTGTTAATTCAATTGAACCTGGATATGCAATTGGACCTTTTAGATGATTGAATTGTTTGATATCTTTATCATGTAAATGCCCCATTGCGTAATATGTAAAATTTTTTGGTAAATCTGTTGATTGCAACTCTCCTGCAAATTTATTAAATTCTGTAATTCCTTGATGTAATACCAATATCTTATGACCTGAAAATTTTTCTACACTTTTATCTAGATTTGAAAATACTTTTTCATATTGAGACATTTCTGTTTTTCTAATTTTGTCTAATCCTGCTAACATTATTCCTTTGTATTCTATTGGGTTGCCATTACCTATGTATTTTGAAAATCCTAAATTGTGATAGATGTATGGAATGGGTGTTGTTCTAATTCTACTGATATCATGTTCACCTAAAATAAAAAATGAGTCTATGTTGTTTTCTTTTAATCTTTTTAATGCATTTCCCATTTGTACTATTGCAGTTCCATTTGGATTAGGCATATGAAAAATATCCCCTGCAAAAATAACAAAATCTACATTATCTTCAATTGATTTATCAATTGCTTGATTGAAAACATCATACACATCTTGCTCCCTTTCATTGGAACCATATTGAACTAATCCCAAATGTGTATCTGAAATATGTGAAAATAACATTAGTCTAATAACAAATCTTTTTGAACTAATCCTTGTGTAGATTCTACTCCGACATTTTTCATTTTATCTGCCTTTATCCAAGCTTTAGTTGCACTTTGATCTGCTCCCATTTTCTTTTCTTTGACTTCTTCAACATGAACCATTGATGGTAAATTCGTCCATTGACCCACAAGAACTGCATCTCCTACGTTTAATGACGTTAATTGCGATATCAATTCACGACTGGTAGACTCTGTGGCTGAGGCTATTTGTCTTTGGTCATCTTCTTGAATGATTTTCATTATTGCAAATGAGCCCATCTGGCTGAGTATATTCAAGTCCACACTGCGTGGTCTCTGAGAAACTATTCCTAAACCTACTCCAAATTTTCTTCCTTCTCTAGCAATTTTTGCAGCCCAATATTTTGCTGCAGTATCGTGATCTTTTGGAATGAATACATGTGCCTCTTCAAGAATTATGAAAACTGGTTCAAAGAATTTGTAATCTTTTTCTTTTTTTGACTTTCCATGTTTTGCAATAGTTGCATTCTTTCTATCTTTAAGTAATTGTTGCAAATAAAATCCCATTGCGACATTGGCTTGTTTTTCTGATAATTCTGAAATATTGATGATGTTTGTACATCCTTCTTTAATGTAGTCCATTGGATTTCCAATTTCTGGATCCAAAATATCATCAAATCTTCTTTGTGCATCTTCTATGATGTCTTGTACTCTGTATGCTGATGTTCTAATTTCTTTTAATTTTTTATCTTCAGAATTTACAAGTAAATCCACTTCATATTCTAATTTATTCCAAAACTCTCCTGCTTCTTTTACTTCTTGAGTAAATGACATTCTTAATACTCGTTGTTGTACATCTGCATTTTCTCTAATTTCTAATACTTCTGAAAATTGGTCTGCTTCTAACAATCTTGGATTAATTTTTGCGTCAATTACATTCACATTTGGAATGTTTAGTGTTGTGTAATCGTTATGGTAATCAAAAATTATCACTGTCCCTTTTACTTCTGAAATTTTTTTTGTAATTAATGAAACTAGGTTACTTTTACCCATTCCCGTCATAGCTAAAATTCCCAGATGTCTTGAAACGATTCTGTCTAGATTGATTTTAGCTTCAATTTTTTTATTTCGTAATAGATTTCCAATTTTTAACCAGCCATCTTTTTTTGGACTGAAAATTTCTTCTAAATCTTGATTTGTTGGTTGTGTAATTTCTGTGCCTGGAATTGGTGGAATTGCAGGAATTATTGACTGACCCCTACGTAAATTCTCTAAGAATCCTAAAATTCCTATATGTGCTGTGAATGTTTTGTCTCTCTTGTTGATGTCTGCAATTTCTGTACTTTCTTCTGCTTCATGAAAATTTCTGACATCTGTAAATGCTGCACTTGACACTGATGACCTCTCAACTAATCCTAAAATTTCTCCTTCATCAATACTGATTTTGATATATTCTCCAACTGACAATGATCGTGATGTAATTGCTGTCACCGATGTAGGTTTTGATTCTCCAACGACAAATCCTAAACTCATCCTAATACCTCTCTTGAACCAATTTCATTACTTAATCCTAACAAACTAACCATTTTACCAAGTTCCTTGTCTGATATTTTACAGTTGTTGTGTGCAAGCTTTAACGCATATGGATACCCGCCTACGCTAGTTTTAAACAGCTTGTTCATAATTGATTTAACTTCGTCATTATCGTGTTTTCCTCCTAAAAATTCTAATTTAATAATTGGAGTTGAATCACTCAATCTTACAAATGTTGATGAGATTATTTTGTCTGGTCCATAATTTCTTTCAACAAATATTTCACTAAATCCTGGACCATTTGTTACATGATTATAATAAAAAATATCTCCTGCCAATGACCCTTGATTTTCAAATTGTTTTTTTGTGTTTGATGTTTTTGCAATAAAAACAACGTTCTTTTTCTTATTCATTGTTCTAACAACTTGTGCATCAAGTGCTGATTGTCTTGTCATAAATTGTGAGTGAAGTGAACCATCCATTAAGACTAAATCCACTTCATCTACTGTTTTTTCACATGCATCAATTTCCATTTTACTTGCAATTCTTGAAAGATCTGTATCTGATCCTAATCCTGAATCGTGCAAATCAACAAGAATATCTCCATCAGATTTTATTGAAACTGCTGTAGTTGCCCATAATTCAATTCCTTGAAATTTAGTGTTATTGAAACTACTGTCAATACCTGCTGTAGTTACTTCTTCTTTAGTAGGCGTAAAATCATTCCAATTTGCTTGTGCTTTGTGTAAAATTTGTTCAAATTTGGGACCCTTTAGAATCGATAGCATTTTTTCTCTATTGATAATGGCATCTTTGTAAACTGTATTGAGCACAACAATACTTGGTATGTTTGAATAAAATCTTTAGGTTATGTCAATATTTGACTAAGATGATACATTAAAACAACTTATCCAATCCTACCCTTAAAAATAATTTTTTCATCCGTATTTGATGGTGTGGATTTATCGATGTATTTTATTTCATACCAATCTCCGATATGGATAATTTTGTCATCAATTTGACGTGGGATTTTGATTTGTACCTCGAAGATGTTAGTATTGGGTCCTGTTTCAATTAGATAATTGGAATTTGCATCAAATTTTGGATTTGCAAGTGTAGTTTTAATTCCACCTTCACTTCTAAATTCTAATTTATTTATTGAAATTTTATCTTCATCTCTAGAATCTATATTTGCATCCGGTTCAAACACTCTTACAAAAAACTCATGTCCAATTCTTGAACCTCCTCCTGATGTTTCAATTTCAGCAAATGTTTTTGTTAGTGGAATTGATTTGACTTGTACATTTTGCTCTCCTGAAAAATTAGATTCATCTAAATATTTTATTAAAATAATGTCGTCTTGACTAATTTGTTTACCATTAATAGTTTCAGGTAATTCTAATTTTAAATAAAATTGACCTGTATCATATCCTGTTTCAATCATTTTTTTAGGTCCTTCGATGGGAATTCCGTTAACTGTGAACTCAAAAAGTCCTTCAGTAGATATTACTTCTATACCTCTATGTGATTTATTCAAATCATTATCTGTTACATAGAAATTTACTATGGACATACTAGATGCAGGTATTGTTACAATTTCTGCATTAGATTTTGTTACTTTTGTAGTAGATAAAATCCCTCTTTCAAACATTTTATCTACTGTTTCTAGTTTTACGCATGCTGATATTCCATTTGTACGAATAACTAACTCTAATTCTCCTCTACATATGACATCTTGTGCTAAAACTCCTTCTTCCATTTGTTTTCTTGGTGAATCAATATCTGCATTAATGGGAATAATAACTGAAAATATCAAAAAAAATGATATTCCTAGAACTAATTTTTTCTTAATCATCCTTCTACAGTTTATTTTGATTTTTATTTTAAACTATCATTAATTAAGAGAACTTTACATTGTGATAACATGAAAAAAATTGGTTTATTGGGATGTGGTGTAATGGGTACTCAAATTGCACTTGCAATTGATTCTGGTAAAATCCCTGGAATTTTGACACATGTTTATGACGATTCCAAAGAAGCGTCCTCTGCACTTGTTTCAAAATTAAATAATAAACCTGAAATTGTTGAAAATTCCCATTTACTATCCTCTCATTCTGTTAATATTGTAGTTGAAGCAGCTTCACAAAATGCTGTACGGGATGACGGATTGAGTATTTTACAAAATAAACGAGATTTTATGATAATGAGTGTTGGTGCATTATTGGATGAATCTATTTATGATATATTGTACGATGCATGTGATCATTTCAAAAAAATAATCTATCTTCCATCTGGTGCAATTGCAGGGTTAGATGGATTAAAATCAATTAAAGATGAATTAGATTCTGTATCTATTACAACAACAAAACATCCTCGTTCCTTAAAAGGTGCAAAGTTTTTTGAAACTTCTGAAATTAATTTAGATTCTATTTCTTCTTCGACAATAATTTTTGAGGGAACTGCTCGTGATGCTGTCTCATTATTTCCTGCAAACATCAATGTGGCAGCACTTGTATCTTTATCTGGAATCGGAAGTGACAAAACATCTGTAAAAATTATCGCTGATCCTGGTACTGATAAAA
>Ga0209047_1002403_pt1 | contig 12664 bp, 9 predicted proteins | sample SaaInlV_165m_DNA_3_FD_184681 | JGI IMG/M metagenome (GOLD analysis project Ga0209047, IMG submission 184681) | Marine microbial communities from expanding oxygen minimum zones in the Saanich Inlet - Saanich Inlet SI037_S3LV_120m_DNA (SPAdes)... | ecosystem: Environmental > Aquatic > Marine >...
GCTTCTTCCTCAAAAGAAAAAGATGAATCCGTAAGCTGGAGTTTATCAAGAGCTCGCGCAAGATCTGCAAAGTCATCCTGACTCTCTGGATATACTGACGCCCAGACTACAGGAGAAGGCTTCATATATCCGCCAAGTGTCTCTACATTACTATTTGCAAAATGCACAGTGTCACCCACTGAAGCAATACCTGGTTTTTTGATACCTGTCACAATGTAACCGATCTCCCCTGCTTTAAGTGAATCTTTTGGCACTGCCTCTGGCGAGAAGATACCGGTCTCAAGCGCTATAAACTTTTCTTTAGCTTGAGAGAAAGTAAGCTGGTCGTTCTTTTTAACCTCTCCGTCAAATACACGTACGAAAACTATAATTCCTTTATGGTTTGAATATTGAAAATCAAATATAAGCCCTCTGAAATCTTTGTCGCCTTCTAACTCTTTCGTAGGCGCTGGTATTTTCTCTATAACTTCTTTCAAAAGTTCTTCTACTCCAGCTCCCGTCTTCCCAGATACTTCAAGCACATCTTCAGGCTCACAACCCAATGTAGATACTACTTCAGCTCTTATCTCATCCACTCGTGCAAGCGGTGAGTCAATTTTATTTAAAGCGGGGATTATCTTGAGTCCAAATTCCCGTGCCATGGCAAGTGTGGTAAGAGTTTGCGCCTGTATGCCTTGAGTTGCATCAACTAAGAGTATCGCTCCCTCAACTGCCTTCAGAGCTCTTGAGACCTCGTATGAGAAGTCTATATGACCTGGGGTGTCTATGAGGTTAAGAATATGGTCTTTGTGCTCCATACGTACAGGTTGCATCTTGATAGTAATCCCTCGTTCACGCTCAAGTTCCATCTGGTCTAGAACCTGATCTTTCATCTTTCTCTTTTCAACTGTATTTGTAACTTCAAGCATTCTATCTGCCAAAGTAGATTTACCATGGTCAATATGAGCTATGATGCTGAAGTTTCGTATTTTTTGCATATAAACACTATCTTACCACAATAAAGCTACTAAATTCTTAACACCTCAATGTGTTGAGGTGTTAAATAATCAAGGTCCAACCTTGATTATTAACTTGGAGGCCGGGTTCCCAAGTTAATTTAAATCTCCTCTTGTTCTACAGCCACAGTATCCGCGCGCCAGAATTTGGAGTGGAGAGACTTCCATACCTCTCCTATTTCTTTATTGCCTAGAAGTACGAGCATCATCACCCCTGTAGCTATACCTACAATACCTGCAAATAGCCCTTGAGAGAAGATCCCCCAGAACGTATCTATATCAAACAAATCATCAAACACATTTAAAAACTCATAAGAAACAAAACCCATTATTATAGAAGCTGAAAGGCTTTGAAAGAACGTTTTTGAAAGCGAAACTGAAAAAGATTTAAAGTCTTTCTGGAACATCACCCAGAAAGCAATGGCGTTTAGAATCAGCGCGATAGAGTACCCTAGAGGCAACATAAGCACAGAAGTACCTTCTATACCCTCAACTCGCAAAATTGATTCTATAAAGTATTGAAACGTAGGACTTCCTGCAAAAAGTTTGCCAAGCCCAAATGCAAAAAGTATTACAAGCCCTGCAGAGATAAGGTTTAGTATAAGAGGCTTCTTCGTATTCCCTGCTGCATAATATCCACGTACAAAAAGAAGCACTAGCCCTTGTGCAGCTATAGACACAGCAAAGAGCGCGAGCGCTGCAGCAGTGAGGCGAGTGTCTGCCCAGTCAAACTCACCTGAACCGAGTATCACACGAACTATCTGTGCACGTAAGATTATAAAAAGTACTATCGCTGGGAATGACCAAAAGATAATATGCTTGCTAGCTGTAAGCACTTGCTCTAAGAAATCTTTCTTCTGTCCATTTGAGAACATTTTAGCGAGGGTTGGAAACGCTGCGACAGAATAGCTCACACCAATGATAGTAAGGGGTACTGACTGTAAGTTAAACGAAAGATTGAACACAGCAATAGAGCCACTTGCCATAAGCGATGCGAAGGAGATTAAAAACAAAAGTGATATCTGGTGCGCTGAAAGCGCAAGTGTACGTGGGAGTGAGAGGAAGATAACTTTTTTAACATCATTGAATCTTGTGCCAACAATACTTAAAGTAATCTTTGGTAAGAATTTATTTTTTACTATAAATGGTATCTGTATTGCCAAATGAAGCACTGCGCCAAGCACTACACCTAGACCAAGCCCCATAAAACCAAAAGACGGATAGAAGAATACGATACCGATTATTATACCCACATTGTAAAGCACTGGAGAAAGTGCGTAGAGTACGAACTTTCTGTGGATTTGTGTAATACTCGCAAATAGGTTTGAAATACCTAAGAAAATAGGCTGAAGCAAAAGTACTCTTGTGAGAAGTATAAGGTCAGCAAATTGTGCGGTGTCTACAAGCCCTGGGAAGAAAAGCTTCATAAGCCACGGTGTAAATATTAAAGCTATAACACTAACTGTAATAATTATTAAAAAGAATGCAGAAAAGATTGTATTAATGAATTCTTTTTCTTTTAGTTTTGATATTGAGGATTTCTCTGCAAGAAACGGTATAAGCACATATACAGATACTATAGAAGCTATAGCCACAAAGATAATGTCTGGCAGACGAAACGCTGCGTAGTAAGTGTCCAGTACCGCTCCAGCACCAAAGAAGTGAGCTAGAAGCCTGTCACGAAAAAGCGCCAAGATTTGCGAAAGCAAAGCAAAGGCACCCAAAAGATAAGCGGCCTCGTGCAAGCCATTTATCTCTTTGTGTATTAGGTTAAATATCCTTCTTACCATTTTAGAAAAATAAGATGAGCGTAGCGAAGACTATATTTTTCAAAACCCCCTTCTTTTGCCAGCCTCAGCTGGAAAAGGAGGTGGGTAATCCTACACTCAATACAACACAGTATAAAGCTTTTTGGTTATTTATCCAAAGAACAAAACACCCGCAGGCTGGAGGCCTGCGGGTGTTTTGAAAGCTGATCTTATTCCCCTTCTATAGGAAGTTGATCTGCCTGTACTTGCTGGAATGGATCCTCGCCTGCTTTTAGACCTTCTAAAATAGCTTTCACGTCTTCATTTCCAGGATTAAGTTTAGCAATTTCTGTAAACTGTATAATCGCTTCTGCAACTCTATCAACATTGAAGTAATTAACCCCCAAGAAGTATCGTGCGTTTGAGTATTGTGGATTAAGTTCAACAGCCCTTTCAAGCGCTGCAATTGATTTTGTGCCGTCCCCAGCATTTGCTTGCAATAGCCCTAGCTGGAAGAAGAATGTAGGGTTATTTGGCTCTATAACTACAGCTGCTTCAACTGAACGTATAGCTCCTTCAATATTACCTACTTGTATCTCAAGTTGTGAGAGTAAAAATATCGCTTCTGTATAGTTGTTTTTCTTTTGAAGAGCTAATCCTATAAATTCTTTTGCGCCATCAACATTATCAGCGTCTCTTGCAAGCTCAAGCTGTGCAAGTGTAAGGAAGATTTCTGGATTATGTGGATTTAGTGCAAGAGCCTCTGCATACGCACGCTGTGCACTTTCATACGCTCCTTCTACACCAAGCGGTACGACAGATCCATACACACGTCCAAGCATAGTCCAGTTCTGATAATTCTTATTATCAATCTCTATTGCTTTTTGTACATTAGAAATAGCAGAAGCTAAAATCGTTTGGAATTCGGTTCGTCTTTCTTCAATATCTTTTTGTGCATCACTCAACACTGCATTTATTCTAGCCAAATTTATTTCAGCAGCGAGTCTATAATATCTATCGTTATTACCTAACTTTATAGCACCTAGAACCTTTTCTTCTGCTTTATCTATATTTCCGTCAACGTTTGCTGCGACCAAAGACCCTTGGAAAGCAACCGCAGAAGTATATTGCCCACCAACCATATAGAGTGACACTGCACTTATAATTAACAATACTGTAAGAGCAAGTATTGAGATAAATCCAATACGAGGATTTGCAGCAAAATCAATCCTCTTTTCTATAGGTGCACTGGGTCTATGCCTTAGTGATGCTATGTACATACCAGTAAGTAAGAATGCGAGAGTTACTATGACAACATTTGGGATATAAATAATCGTAAATACCCATAAGTATATAGCCCCCAAGAAAAGCGACACTGATAAATAATACGACGCTCTGTCTTCAATAGCAGAGACAATAAGATTTTTGAATCCGCTATATAAAAGAAATACGAAGAATGCTATCCACGCAAGCCCTCCAACTAACCCTGTAGTTACAAATGATGTTGGGACGAAACCAACCCCAGATTCAAAATCTATATTCCAAAATAATGTATTGTTTATAGATTGTGGTTTTAGTTTAGTCCATTGACTTGAAAATGTATTTGGACCTGAACCAAACAATAAACTCTCACTGTATGTTTGTTTTGTTATATCTACAGTAGACTGCCATGACGGACGTGCCTCTATCTGAGATACACTAAACAATGAAGAAGTATATCCTCCAAAGAATGACCCCGCAACAATAAACATTATAGATATAATTAGTACTATACTAGACGGTATAAATGCCTTACTTTTAACCATAGTCTTACTATCATTCTCACCAAGTTTGAATCTTTTCTTTGAAAAAGAGTATACCAGAAGCCCTAATGAGAAAAGTCCTACTATAATCCATACTGGGAAAAAATTAATAATTGCAAGAAATATTACTGATACAGCGGTAATAATAAGAAGTATTAGTCGCAACAATTTGTTCAGACTTAATCCCTCTAATGTAATAAGAGAAAGTATTGTAGTAAGCCCTAGGAATATACCTAAATCATTCCATTTTCCAAGCAAGTTAGCTGTTGGTGTTGTAAATATCCCAAATGAGAGAAAATCAGCACCAAACATAAGTCGTAAACCTTGAAATAATACTAATATTACCAAAGAAAGTATAAGTGCAATGTGGACACGAAATACAGACCCTTTTGTTTTCAAGAGAAGCGGTACAAGTGAAAGCATTAACGCCATAATGGCGATAAAACCAAATGTATCAATCTCAAAGCCTTGCCCTAAATATGAGACAGCACCATTTCCAGAAAATAAAGCTGATAAAAGGTATGCTGCAGGCAATGCCCAAGCGACAAGAGCAATACCATTGCGAGGAAGAACTATTTCTCTTCTCTTTAATTTTGAAATTAAAAATAAGAAAAAAGCTACCAAGATGCTCACAAAAATCAAAAGAGATTTAGTGAATGAAAAAGGAACTGATAAAGAAGGTATGAAGAAGATTGGAAGAAGAAACATAACACCGATAATAAAATACAGTGCTAAATTTTCAAAAAGTGGTGTCTTGTCCTTATCTTCAACATTTAATGTTGCGTATTCCATAAAAAATATATTAATAATTACCCCTGTTTATAATATATTTATATTAACAATATGACTATATTAATAAAAGGTATGTATGTGGATAGTTGACAAAAAATAATAAAATAATAAAATAATAAATATGAATAATAATAAAAATACTACAGGAAAAATCCAAAAAGTTACGAGTCAGGGGCAGATTACCCTACCAATAGCATGGAGGCGTAAGTTTAATACTGATCAAGTTATCTTACGAACAAAAGGTAATGTTCTTGAAATTGAAGCATTTGATCTGTTAGTACGTAATGAAGACGATGAATATACGGTATTTGACGCTATTCGCGACAATAAAGGAAAGGGTGTAAAAGCCCAAGATTTCTTAGAGATTCTCAAAAAAAAATGAATAAAATAGATAAATTAACTAAAAAAGATAGTGTTTTACTTAGAGAGCTTATTACTAATATAAGACTTAAAGATAAAAAGCTGTATATAAAAAAACTTGCCAAAAGCGACTTGTATCAAGTAAATAACAGAATATTTAAAATAATACTTCACTATGATGCTTTAGGCAGTGTTATTATTGACTCTATACGTAGTAAGAATATGTAATAGAAAAACAGGTGCCGTGAGGCACCTGTTTTTCATATATTTGATTCTTATATCTATAAGCGGGATTCTGTTATCAACGATAATTTATCTTGCACAACTGTTGCCAGCTGTATCTTTGCGGCACTCCTCCAATGCGAAGCACTGGGGCTCGGCCTTGCACACTCGTAAGTATTTTGCCGTTTCAGCCTAACTTAATAGGATCGTCTCTGTTCGCAACTCTAGGATTACTCCCGATGGGCGTTACCCACTACGATTGTTCTCTAAAAACTGTGTGTCCCGACTTTCCTCTCCGTAGAGCTATCGCTCAATATAAGAACTTTATACATTATAACACAAATTATCTATATCTCGCAAGTTCCGGATACGCAGGCAAGCTCTTTTGCTCCCTTTGTAGTGTCCCCTTTTTCATATGTAATAAGTTTTGAGAAATCTACATCTTTTACTCTTTCTGAAAGCTTTTCGTATTGTTCTTTATTTATCTCTTCATACGGCGCTAGTTTATATACACCACCTGCTCTAGGTAAGAAAGAAAGCCCGCCTACATAATCCCAGTTTTCATATAAGAAATTAGCAACACTTATCCATTCGTCTTCTCCAACATAAATAGTCACTGACGGATTATGCTCTGTAAAGTTTACTTTAAGCTTTTTCCATTCTTCTAGCATCTCTTTTGCCCCTATGTCGTCTTTAAAGACAGCCCCCTTTGGAGCAGCTACAGGAAACTCTAGTACGAAAGTAGTTGCATTTTCTTCTGTCTGCCCCACTTCTGGATGATGTGGTACTCCTTGATCTTTAAGCATGTGAAATACTGGATCAGTAGCTGACACACGCACTCTTCTTATATAATACTTTGAATATCGTGGGTGCATACCTGAAGCGGTGTCTAAAAGCTGTGAGGAATTACCATGAGGCTTCACACAAGTAATACATGTAGATTCTTTTACTTTAAATCTTTTGGCATACTTTTTGTTTGTTTTTACACCAACACTTCTTAAACTATTTAATACGTCAACTTCTCTAGACATCTTATTGTCATAATAACCAGTTAAAGATACACCTAGCAATCTTTCTGATTCACAATTCTTCTTCCATTCTTTAGATAAATATCCAAAGTTAGTCAGAGAAGACTGATATGTACCAAGAAGTGTGGCTATCTCCATCTTTTTCTCTAGTTTTTCTTTAGTGTCATTTGCTCGGATTACAATACTTGTAAGATTACAGAATTGTCGTGATTGTAGATATATCTCTCCGCATGGATTCATACGAATCATAGCCTTGCTTAAATCATCTCCGTATATTTTCTTCAGATGTTCTGTTCGTCTTTTTGGAAGCTGTTTATCAAGCCCTGCTGCATTGAAGATACCCCTCTCACCAGTTTTGCTTTTTACAAGCGCTGTCCATTCGTCTAAGAAATGCTCTGCTGTTGGTTTTTCCGTATAAACTGCGGAGTTATTTGCCATCATCCTTTGTGGCTCTGTCATGTAGAACTGCCCTTTCTTTGAATCGCGTATCTCTACGTCATCTAAATCAGACATAGAAATCAATGCGCTTCGCCTCACTCCACCTGCAACCACTATTTCCCCTATTTTACATACTATGTCGTGCACATCAATATTTCTAAGTCGTTTTCCTTGTCTTGCAATTATTTTCTCTTTTGCAAAAGCCATAAGACCTATCAGTGGTTCTGGTCCAGAAGAACGCCCTCCCATTGTCTTTAATTTGGCTCCTGCTGGACGTAACCCCGAATAGTCAAACTCTATATCCTTACCGGAGAACCATGTCTCTAAGCCTAATATAAACGCATCTGCCCAACCTTCTTTACTGTCATCTATTACATGCGTTTTGGCCACCACTCCTTTTTGTCTTTGTATTTGTGGTAGTTGTTGTACATTTTCAGACTCTGCAGAAAATCCTAGACCAACACCGCACATTGATATGTACATTATTTCACCAAAATCACGTAGACGTGCGGGTGCAACAAATGAACAGTTGTAAGCACATACATTGGACTCACGTGCAGCAGGACCTGCAGACCAAAGCAGTCTCATTGAAGGGCAGACATCTTGCTGAAGGATAGCTTCACGTACTTCTGCATATTCATTAGCATTAAGTTTGTCTCCCATATTTTCACGCATAAAATCCATATATCTGTCTACTGTTTCAACCCAAGTTTCTCGTCTTCCTTTTTCATCACTCCATCTTGAATATGCTGTGTAGTATACAAACTCTGACAATGTATTATTTCTCAAATACTTTCTACTTTCTGCTGTAAGTTTTTTTACTTCTTCTGGTACAGATACTCCTTGTTCTCTTACTTTTGCCCGTCTCTCCCTATAAATGATATAAGCCTTAGAAGCTGCTACATAATCACTTAAAATAAGTTCTTTTTCTACAGTATCTTGAAGCCCTTCAACAGTCGGCATAAAATTCTTATACTTTTTTGCTATACGTACCACATCGCCTGCTACTCTGTGAGCTATAAGCTCTGCCTCTTTATCAGAACCTTCTTCTCCTGCAAGCATTGCTTTATGGATTGCATGTACTATTCTTTCAAAGTCAAAAGTCACTATTTCTCCATCCCTCTTTTGAATCTTTGGTACAAATTGACGATAACTCCTAGAGCTTTTAGACGCTTTTTTAGTAGTTTTTTTATGTGAATTATTACTCATAATTTCGTCAATTTTTTTATTCTTAAGAGATGTTTTTGAAGTAGCTGACATTGCTTTTTGAGATTAATTTATTAAAGTTGTCATACCATTGTACATAAAAATTTATAAAAAATCTGTGGATAACATACAAATTTAAGCATCAAGAAATAAAAAAAAGTGAGTGTAAATACACCACCTAAAATCACTCTAAAAGACTCACTCGTTAAGGAAGTTTTTTTAAAAAATTATCTTGTCTCCAATCTCAATATCGTTTTCTTCTAAGAATCCTGCATTGACTTCAAGTACATATTTACTTGGAACTTCTGGAATAAATACTTCCGGATATGACTCTGGTTTTGCGTCTTTTTTTATATCCACTACCTTATACCCCTCATCAATCCACAAGATATCTATAGCAAAGTTCATATCTTTCATCCATATCCCATGTAAGCTTTCATTATCAAATATAAACAACATACCGTCTCTATATCCTAAGCTTTCTCTATCAGATAAGCCTTTTACCCTCTCTTCCCCAGTATCTGCAACCTCAATTTGAAGTCGTATATCACTTATTTTAAGTATTACTTTATCGTTTGGAAACAATAATAGAGATAAAGCTAAAATAGCCGTAATAGAGATTAAAATTAGTATTCTTTTTATAAAAATTTTATTTTTCATTTTATAATATTAACATGAATGCGGAGGATGAGGGATTCGAACCCTCGATACCTTGCGGTATACCACCTTTCCAAGGTGGCGCAATAAACCACTATGCGAATCCTCCAATTATTTTTATTTACCACGTAATGCTTTTACCCTGTCTTCCACAGCTGGGTGCGTCATGAACATTTTTCTTATACCACTGTGTGACTTCCCACCAAACGGATTAGAGATGAAAAGATGCGCCGTCGCATTATTCGCTTTTTTCATCGGCTTACTATATGCACCTATCTTCTCAAGTGCAGATGCTAGTCCTTCAGGGTAGCGTGTCAAAAGCGCGCCGGAAGCATCAGCTAAGAACTCTCTTTTTCGTGATATCGCAAGTTGGATCAAGACAGCAATGATTGGTGCGAGTATTGCGAGCGCAATACCAGCTATCGTCATGAACATCCTTGCTCTGTCGTCTCCACCTCGCCCGCCGTGACCAAAGAGTGACATTCTCAAGAAAAAGTCCGAAAGCAAAGTTACAAACCCTACCAAAACCACAATAATAGTAGAGATTAAAATATCGCGGTTTCCAATATGTGAAAGCTCGTGGGCTATTACACCCTCAAGTTCATTTTTATCGAGCATATTCATGAGCCCTGTGGTTACTGCAACCACTGCGTGGTCTTTATTGCGCCCAGTTGCAAACGCATTGGGCGCTGGCTCGTCTATGGTAAAAAGCTTTGGCATTGGAAGCCCGGCTGTGATAGAGAGATTCTCAACAATATTCCAAAGCTCTCTGTTTTGCTCTTTAAGTACAGGTTTCGCACCTGACATCTTGAGAACTATCTTATCAGAATACCAATAACTAAAAACATTCATTATGATAGCGAAAAACACTGCAAAATACAGAATCCCCGGACTCTGATATATAAAACTAAAAGCCCAACCAATAGCTATAACCACTATCAAAAATAGGGTCATCAAAACCCATGTTCTTCTCACATTCTTGTCCTGCTGTGTATAAAGTGTCGCCATTAAAATTTAACCTCTACTGGTTCGCGGGCATCTGCAGATTCTTCAAGCTCAAAGAAGTCCTGCTTTTTAAACTTAAATATACTTCCGATGATATTCCCCGGGAATACCTCAAGTCCTGTATTTAAGTCTCGTACATTACCGTTATAGAACCTTCTTGCTGCTTGGATTTTGTTCTCAGTATCGGCAAGCTCACGTTGAAGCTCTAAGAAGTTTTCATTTGCTTTCAAATCTGGGTAATTCTCCGCAAGTGCAAAGATAGACTTAAGCGCGCCTGTAAGCATGTTCTCTGAATTCCCTCTCTCTTGCGGTGTTCCGCCTTGCATTGCTTGTGCACGCATTTCTGTGACCTTCGTAAGTGTACCTTCCTCATGCTTCGCATATCCCTTTACAGTATTTATAAGATTAGGAATCAAATCATATCTTCGTTTCAACTGCACATCAATATCTGCCCATGCTTCTTTCGTACGGTTAACTAAGCGTACAAACTTGTTATAAGCAACTATTACCCAGATTACTACGACCACTACTACACCAATAAGAATATTTATAAAATTCATAGATTTAAAATTAGTTATTATACCGTTATTATAATACGGCATAGCATTGAGTCAATCTTGAATTTTATCTATTTAATATTCTTATCGGCTTTTACGTTTTTGATAGAGTAGTCTTTATTTAAATATATTGTATTCATTATTTTATTCACGGCGTACCCTATAGCAGCAAGGATTACAAAATAATACACTCCTGCAGTTGTAAAATCTGGTAGTTTATCCTGACCAAAGAGGCCTAACAATGTCCCTCCAACACCCATTGAGGTTACTACGGTCAAGTTCTTAATAGAGTTGTTTGTCGCTTTTGACTGTAAGTCTGTAAACACACCGAGCGCTGAGCCTACATAAGTCCTTGTCATTTTCCAGATTTCTTTTACATATGAAAGTGTATTGCTAAGTGTTTCGTATTTGAATTCAAGTACATCTGCGAACTTCTCCATCTCTGGGTCACTCTTTACTATAGCTCCACGTGTTTTTATATATGCGCCCATTTGGTTTATCCTAGTGTCTATCATATTTATAGACTTTTCATAACTTTCTATTTTATTCTTAAACTCAGAAACATCCTTCCCTCTTATTGAACCTCGCTCTTTTACCTCTGCTATATTTTCCCAGATTATTCTGTGTAAGTTCAAGTATCTATGCATTTGCCCCTTAAATTCCCTAATAAATATTGTCTCTCCTATAAATTTCTCAACATTCTTAAGTGACTCACCTTTTAGGTTTACAATGTATAGCAAGTTGCCACGATACACTTCAAATGTTTCTTTCTTGATTTCAAAATGCTTCTTCTGTCCGAAGTCTGCTATGAACTTCAAAATGTTCTGCTCTGTTTCGTTCTCAAACACCACAAAGTACGGATATACAGTTTTTATATTCGCGAGTTCTTTAGGAATAGGCGCACCAAGACTAAAGATATATTTGAGTCCTGCTGAAAGCTCCTTCTCATAATAAGAAGTTATGAGTTCTATGTCGTCTTTTATGTCTCCCTCTGGGTCACGGCTTAGAGTTATGAGCCCGTCTTCGTATATCTTAAGCGAAATGCCGTTTTTAGTAACAGCACTTATGTATTCAAAATCACCGTGGATATCTTCAACTGTTTCAAGGTTTAAATTGTCTCTGAGTTTCTTTAGCTTCTTCTTATCAAGTTCTAGAGGAGAATCACCGGTCATAAAAAAGTCATACACCTCAGACAAGTGTAGAGTTGTCCTCTGAAACCAACTTCCTATATATATTCTTTTAGCGTCCATTTTTTCCATATATTATTTAGAAGTTTTGACCATCTTGTTTAAATTGCTCAAGCTTTTCCAAATCTTCTGGGCTTGGAACAATGTGCGGAGGGGGCGGAGAATTAAAACTTTCAAACTGGTGAAGTTTTTCAGCTTCTCTTATTCTATTTTCTTCTATTTCTTCAGTCTTTCTAATCGCGTCTGTTCGTATGTCATGCTCAATCCTATTTTTCTCTTCTTCAAACTTTCTCATAAACTCCTCCTTTCTTCTAATGTCTTCATCGAAGTTGCCGGAATGAGCCTCAATCTCTCTTTTTCTGAAATCACCGTCATCGTGACCATCTTCAAACCTTCCTTGGAAATCTTGGTCAAATCTATCTCTTTCTTCGTCAAATTTTCTTTTAAATTCCTCGGGATCACCACCGTCTTTTATAAAGCTTTCAAATTTTGCTTCTATTCGTCTTTTGTCTAAGTCGTCGCCATGATCTCTTTCAAAATCCTCGCCTCTGTGTTCACCATCGAAATCATCCATATGTTCTCCTTCAGGTCGGAAATTTGGTTGTTCCATATGTTGCTCAAAACAACCTTTTATAGCTTCCCCACTGTTACGTGAAGGAGAAAATGT
>Ga0209047_1002415_pt1 | contig 12628 bp, 12 predicted proteins | sample SaaInlV_165m_DNA_3_FD_184681 | JGI IMG/M metagenome (GOLD analysis project Ga0209047, IMG submission 184681) | Marine microbial communities from expanding oxygen minimum zones in the Saanich Inlet - Saanich Inlet SI037_S3LV_120m_DNA (SPAdes)... | ecosystem: Environmental > Aquatic > Marine >...
TAAGGGTGGGTTACTATCAGGTAAAACGGCATTGGATAAATCAGATTTACTTATCTCAGGAGGAGAAGCTGGGCCCCAAATACCACTAACATCAGATTGAATGACAGGAAATCCTGGTGTTTGACCAAAGTTAGCAAACGAGGAACCACCCCAATACTCCGAATAACTACTATTATGCATATGAACGCGCGTCAAAGCAGAGGGATTAATAGATCCACACAAATTGCCTCTGTTATTACAATCTTCACATAATACATTACCTCTTGCTAAATCTTGTTGCAGTTTGTAGTTAGCGATACTTCGAACTGTGCCTTTTTTATAATATTTAATATTTTTAGTACCACACCTTTTCCCAGATTGAAATTTCTTTTTAGCCGCAGCATAAATATATGTACTTTTTTTATCTCTAGTTCTATCACTAGAACTTAAATTAGGATTAGAGCTTCTGAATGGATTCATATACTAAACAATTAGAATATAAATTACTTTAAAATTTATTATTTAGTAAAATTAATCTTTCTAGTTTTATCCTCCAGACAAGACATATAATTTTGTTTTGTATTATTGCCTCGTAGTTGCGAGATACCACAGGTATCAACATTATTTTGGTCAATTGTAACATTCATTTCAATACCTCCTCCAAAAGCAGTTGAATAATTTGATGCCCAATCAGAATATATACTAAAGGCAAGAGGAGGTAGCCCAGATACGATGGGAGTATATCCATTGACCACGAATGTCGATATGGTATTTGGTTTGAACTGGGGCGTAAAATTATTTTTATCAGCCGAAGGATATACATTCCCTTGCCATAAAGGAGTATTTCCAAAATATGTAATTTCTATATAAACTCTAAAAGTATCTACTTTAAAAATACTACCGCCGGGTTGTGATGGTGGACCCAAGAGTGTATCATTCATAAGTGTCTCCCCAATAGGACATATTTTAATGATCTGTCCGGTAGGAGCTGCCTCCGTAAGTGAAAGTTGCGCGCTCAAAAAAGTAAAGGTACAAAAGTAACCAATATATTGCGCAAAATAATTGGATGAAGGGTTGCTTGAAACAGCTTGTAATGCGTTGTTTATCTGGTTGCCTGTACCAGCAGAGAGAGGTCCTTCATATATTATAAATGTCTTGATAGAAGCCAGTTTCAAATAATTAGGTATAGTCCGTGAATTACAATTATCATCCATGGGAAATAGAACATTGGAAGGATCAATTATAATACCATTTCCATTTAGATTCCTAGGCACATTAATTAGATTGTTAGCATATCCATAAGGTGTTGGAATAGTGCTAGGAAAAGGCAGTGTTCCATTTGGTCCAATAAGACTCTTTGATATATCTGTAGCAGAGCCGCCCCAAACCCCAATAATATCAGTGATAATAATATTATTTTTAGAGACTTGTGTTGCAACCAATCCACCTGTTCCTACAAGACCACTTTCTAAGTTTAGCGTTGAAAGAACATTATTACCCATGGTAATTTTGGTCAAATCTTTTTTATCGAATATATTTTCACATAATGTACCATTTCCCTCGCAATCTTGACATAAAGCCGCCCCTCGTGATAGTTTCATATTCATTTTATAACTATTAGTACTGCGTATTGTGCCATTATCATAATATTTAACATTTTTATTTCCACATTTTCTTTTTGATTGAAAATGTTGTTTTTGAGCTTGATATATTGTTTTATCTCGTTTATTTTTGAGCCTTTCACTAGAACTAAGAACCGGTTTATTATTATCAAAGGGATTCATACTACCTTTAAGATTTGCAAAGCGGGGCATTATTTATATGATATAGAGCCATATAAATAAATTAACTATATAAACAAGTACAGGTTATAGCTAACGAAAGATCCATATTATTCAAATTAATTACTCGGCCAAATTCATCGGTAATGGTAATGCGCATCTTTTCAATGTCAACAGGACCGAAATAATTACGAACAGAATCACCACGACTAAACTGATCTGCTAAAGATGTACCATTAGTTACGGTAGACAATAATGGTGCCAAAGATACTCGAGCTAAGATATTATCGCGCCCTAAAGATGAATTATAGACTGGTTCTATTAGATTAGAAAAATTTTTATTAAAATCATTAATTATAACATATATATATTTTGTACCCCAAGCATCATATACACCCTCCGAAACATAAGCCGTAGACGCCTTGTATTCAGCCATTCTAAATCCTAAAATCCATCCGAAATTTTGCGATATATTACCTTCCCCAGAATCAATCGGCCCAGGTTCAAAAATATCATTTCTGGATATATCTGTAACAGTAAATCCATTTCGTGTTCTATTAAATGCCAATTGAAGAAAAGCCGCGGGATTTGTTGTTGAAATTGGAAGAGCAAATATGGTTCTAAAAGAAGCAGTATCTATACTGCATTGAGGACATTTATCAGCGGGCTCTCCGGTTGCTTTTTGAATTTGTTCATTAATTGCCGTTTGCATTTCACCCCTCCTATATGTTCCATCTGGAATACCAATATAATACCAATTTAATATTAATGCTGTGCTCCTTTGCCAACCTAACCAAAAAAAGTTATTTCCTAATGATTTAGATATCTGAAAATAAGTATTTGGAAACTCGAGACCTGTTAGTTCTAAACTCATAACTTGACTGACCTTTGTTGGTAAATTTAAAAGAAAATCAGTCGATAAAGTTCCATAATAATCATCGCGAAACTTTGAATTTATAGCTAACACTTTTTTATAAACTGGTAATGGTATACCTTTATGATTTACCGCTGATCCAAGCCCAGGGACATAATGACCCCCGAACTGCGGTCGATCATGTGGAATATTTTGAACCATATGTTCGCTTCCATCCGATTGCACACGAGTTTTAACTAGCTTTGCCATTTTTATTTTTTGTTCTCCAAGCAGTTTTTCCTTGGCTTTACTTAAAAAGGTTAAAATTTGTTTTTTCTTATCATTATCTATGCTACCATCTGTTTTAATACGTTCCGTTAAATCAAGGTCGGTATCAATAATGTCTTTCGTCGTATGCGGTTCTTTCAAACCAAACAAGTTATGAATTTCATGTAAAGTATAGTCTTTAATGTTCAATTTCCAATAATCGCTCATATATATATAAACTGTGCAAATATTTAAACAATATTTATTTTAAACATTGATTTAATCTCTCCATCGCTAGAAACTGAATACCAATAGTTGGAAATAATTTTATATACGTAGCAGTTAAACCTCTATATAAGCCACGAGGTCCTTCCAACTTAACTATTTTACTTATACAATCCGATATACCAGAATATGTTGGAACACTTTTATCGAAATTTTGTAACTGTAATCTTCGTCGAATTAAATCGGTGGGATAAGTTACAGATACAGCGGACAGGCCAGCCATGCCACCCCCAACCACTTTAATTATATCACTGTTCCATAAAGTATGTGATTCTAAATATTCTTTATAAGTAAAATAGGCAGAAAAACTTAATGCTGAGAAAGGAGCAAATCCCAATATACTCATTCTTAGCCCTTGGAATAAATCTCTCGGTGGAATAGTGCGGCACGCGTCTAAAAATCCCTTATAATGCGAATTGTTAGTTTGTAATGATAATCTTGATCGAATTGTTTCTAAAGGATATGTACAAGTAATAGAAATACCTCCACTCATACCTCCTGACAATAAATTTCTTGTTTTCTCATTTTCTATTTCTTCAAACATATGTTGCTTACAAAATTCAAATATACCATAATTAATTGCTGTTTGTGGAAATACTCTCATGCAATTTGTCCCATTCCCTTTCCATAAATATTGTATCCCCTCCTTTTTTAAAACATCTCGAATCGTAGAATTGGGTATAAATGCATTTTGACGTTGAATTTTATATAACTCTAAAGGCGCAGTTAATGTGCGAGATATAACTCCTGATAAACCACCCACGACTAGATCGACCAACATTTATTAAAAATGAATGCTTACCTTTATATTATAAATTGAAGACTATTAGATAGATAACATTAAATTACTATTAATGTATACTGTATATTTTGATGGCGCAAGTCGATCCAATCCTGGTCCCGCATCTTATGGTGGTGTAATTTATGATGAAACTGGCAAAGAAGTGGCCACCTATAAAAAATACATCGGAAAACACACCAATAATGTTGCAGAATATCTGGGTTGTTTCCATGGTATCCAAGCCTGTATTCAAGAAGGTATTAAAAATGTTACTATATATGGAGATTCCAAACTAGTAGTGGAACAAGTTAGTGGTCGGTGGAAAGTCAAAAGTGCCAATCTCAAACCTATTTACAATGAAATTAAAAAAGTGTTGGCTACTAAGCCGTTTAATAAGATTGAATTTAAACATGTAAAACGAAACAAGAATAAGCGCGCAGATGAGTTAGCAAATCAAGCGATAGATGAACATTTTAATCGTTAACAATAAGCCACCGAACAACCAATGTCGTCATGGTTCCAATCAGGAAGACGCGTATTTCCAGTATTAACACCTAAATACCAGTATTCCCACTCTTGGCTCCATAATTGTTTGACTCTTCTAACACATATTTCGGCAGCATTGTCATCTTCGGCGATCGAATCAAGAAATGTTTTTTCTACATCTTCATCGGTAACATCCCAAACTCCATCCGTTGCATTGATTATAGCATACTTTACATCTGTTTTTCTCTCTACGACAACTTTAGTAAGGGAATGTTCGGCACAGGAAAGCGCGTGGTCCTTGTCTTGGGAGATTTTAACAATTGAAGATGTGGGATAATGTCCCAATGATCTAGTCATATTCAGAAGACTACCATCATCAAAATAGAAGTAGGCACTTTGTTCCATAGTCATTTTAGTAGCATCTAACGCTTTAAGCCTTTTAATGTCTTTGGTTCGTATCCCGTTTTGAACAACAATGCTCTTATGTTCCCAATGCCTGCGACAGAATAATGCGTCATTTTTCTCTCTGGCTTTGAGTTGAGCATTATCTTCCTCAAAATTTATATCGTGATCTACAGACACAAAGATTCGTTGCCAAACATCGGATTTCTCCCAAATTTTTATAGTTGAATCGCCAATAGTGAAACACTCGAAACGATCGGGATAAATTAAAACTACTGATAAAGTACACCCTTGATGAGTGGCTGTGATTTTTGAAAATGCAGCAGTATTGCTATGTAGCACTGCAAATAGTGGTGAAATATAAACACCTTCTTCGTCTACATCATTTTTGTACCAATTCTCATTTTGTAGAATAGAGGACCAATCCAAAGACTTAAATAAATCTCTCAATACGTGCTTGCGAGCTCCTTGACCATGCCCATCACTTGTGATAATGTAATCAAATTCATCAGTAGAACCGTGCAATGCTACGTCTTGCTTACTCTCGTTTTGCAACACAAAACTGCTCATTTTAGCTATTGGTCGGACCGTAGTCGGAACATCAGTGGATATAGTTAAAGCCGCCATTGTTGGATATTGGAGTGAAAATCTGTTTATACCAATAGATCTATTTCATTTATTCTGTTCAATTTTTTAATACAAGTTAGTTCCTTTTTTAGTGCCTTTTTTTTAGTGCTTTTTTTTAAGTAAAAATTTTTATTTAAAAAATAATTATTATAAGTAAGTAAATGGAACTAGACACCGAAAATAAAATGATGGATTTTGTAAGATCATTAAAATACTTAGTTGTGTTTCCTGATAAAAAGACACAAATATATAGGTCATTGCGAGACATAAGTGAGGATATATGTGTTGATTATTCAACGATATCAAAAAAGTTGAAGAATGAAACAGGGGATATCTTTATCTCAAAAGGCACTGATTTTATTTTCTGGATTCAGAAGATCTAGATAGTCTTGCCCATTCGCCCATCTTATCTTCTTTCTTGAGATATCCCGTGGCCCAACTATTCCTGCGTCGTTCTGAAAAAGTTGGTTGTCTAAGTCTTGTTGCCAAAGGATTTACAATTTTATTTATAGGACCTGCCTGCTTTATTTCATTAATTCGTCGATGGAGAACTTTCTTTTTTTCATCTAACAGCATAATTGCCATTGCTGCATAATTATGCAAATCAATTAAGGTATCTCTTGTGGATTCTGTATCTACTAAATTAACTCCATTCTGAGTTACCGATGACAAACGATTAATTTTATCACCCACACGAACAATGACACCAACAGGACCATAATTAGCAAATGAATCACCATAATCAGCATTTTTCTTCTTAAAAAGTTCTAACCCTTCGGCTTGAACCTTTTGCATTTGTTGAACACGCTTGTTAGTAGGCGAGAGAGACATTATATTTCTATAGTAGATAATAATATAATGTTTTTAATTCATTTATTTTCCACAACAACGACAACTGCCCGCCACACAAGTTCTTGGTTTGACCAACAAACCAGTAAATTTACTTGGTTCATTACAATTAGGAATTCTATTTTCGCAGCAAACCAAGTCTTTGGGTAGGATTTCACTATCCAAGCAATTTTTAGTAGTTAATTTTTTATTGCAATCACAACGAGTACCAGTACGTGTTCTAGGTTGTCCTATATAGGCTGTTTTATTCATCACGTGGGGCATTTTTTCTGCTCTCAATACACCACCTACTCTGCGTGCTAAGTAGCGTTGATATGAGTCATGTTTTCTATCTACACCAACATTATTACGATAAGCAACACGATTGCGCAAATGTCCCATGTTATAGCAAGGCGCTTTTCCTACTACATGAAAACCTTTACCTTTCTGAATAGAACTTTGTAAATCACCAGGTCCTCCAGCTTCTCCTAAGGCTTTAGGACATGCACCTTGACCGACTTGCTTACTCACCATCATAGATTTCCGTTTAAGAAGTCCCATAGAAGAGCTCATTCTACTCTGATTCCAAATTCTTTTTCTTCTAGATGTCAATACTGAACATCCCTGTGCAAGAGTATATAAATCATTTCCATTCTTCGATGTTATATTTCCATTTGGACACGCGTAACACCCATTTAAATAAGAATTATCATAACAGTTTGGATCTCCCATTTATATATATATTACACTATAAAAAATTGATATGAATAGAAGAAGGAAAAAAAGAATATTAACAATGCCAAAGTGTCCTTATTGCTCTAAAGCATTTGGTCGTATATCGTCTTTACAAAGTCATTCTGCTTTCTGTGCTATCCAACACCAAGGGAAATATGCAAAAAGAAATAGTATGGAGGATTTAGATGTTCCTCCTATTAGAGATATGTATATTGTGTTGCAAAAGCTGGTTATGGATAATGAAAAGCTTCGCGAAAAAGTAGCACAATTAGAAAAGATTAACAATAGAGAAAAGAAGAAAATGTGTTTGATTGACTGGTTAAATACAAATAAAAAACCCCAAATTGATTTTGTAGAATGGGTCAAAAATATTGAAGTGACGCAAGACGATTTTGGTAGAATTCTGAATATTAGTATTATCAATCTAATCATGGATATCATTAAAAATAATATTGATGAGAAAATTATACCTGTGTGTAGTTTTGATCAAAAGCTCAAAACTATATTTATTTATACAAAGAAAGAATGGAGAATAGTAGAAAAAGGCGAATTTTATCGATTTATAGACAATATTATTCGAAAACTGACTGGTCAGTTAAATCATTGGATTCAAAACAATAATTTGCAAAATAACGAAGAACAATTTCATATGTATACTAAAAAAATTTATGCTGTCGATACAGAAGAAGTATCACACAGAGTACATCTCAGATTATATAATCATATAAAATACAATTTGAGAAATATAGTTGAATATGAATTTAGTTTTTAGATCGTTTGCGTTTAACAGTCTTGCGTTTCTTGCGTTTAACAGTCTTTTTTTTGGTTCGTTTTTTAGAGCGACCTGTTTCAAAATATAATATTTCATTCTTTAATTTACTAACTGGAATTACAAACTTATAGATATTATGTCGATATCCAATATCACTGGCTGTTAATAACAGGTTGGGACCGCGTAATGTTTTTTGATAGGTAAAAGGTCCTCTGAAAACCACAGAGTTTCTATCATAATACAGTTGTGCGCCCTTTTTTAATTTTTTATAATTCTTTTTTGTTAAACGGTCTACTCGTGAACCATATATAACCTTAGGATAACTTCCAATAGGAGCACCTCTTGCACTTCTTTTATATGCCAATTTGTTATTTTCTACCGTATTCCACTGTTGTCCATGTTTGTCTCTTACACTTATATTCTTTGTAGTAAATGCATTGAGTTTATTTGGTTCTTTATCTTGTAATTGTGGACTTCTCTCAGGAAAAATAGAAAGTGATGTGGGTGATCTAAATTTTGATTTTGTTAAATTCAACTTTTTATGTTTTTTTTTTCTTGTTTTTGTCATATATATATTACAAATATTTTTTGGTAAATGCTTCTGGTGTCATCAATGTCAATTTCTTTTTACGCGCATCTTCTGCTTTGCCTGTATCAGCATCCATGGTAGGAACTAATACAACAAATAGTTTACTACTTACACTACTGCCCATTTTACCTCCCAGAGCTTTAATTTGAGTTTCAAGACCTTTATCCCTAAACCCAGTTAATAAGATTTTTTTACCATATAACGGGTGAGATGTATCTACTGTAGCTTTGGATTTGGTTAGCTTTGATTGTAATGCCGTTTCTTCTATAAATTCCATAAATTGTGGAATACGAGTTACAAATAGATTGGCTGTTTTAGCGGCAAAGCCCTCAATGCCACGAACAAGTGATTCCTTTTCATCTGCCGTAGCATTCATTGTCAAGATATTTGGATATGCCTCTAATATTGCAGAAATTCTACTTTCACCCATACCTCTGCCAAATATATTTGTTGCATTCATCAACACGGGCAAACTTACTGTATTTATTTTATCACGGATACTATCATATATTCTAGTAGCTGTTTTCTCTTTGAATCCCTTGACACCCAATAAATCAGTCTTAGATACTTTTAGAATTTTGGGAACACTATTAAATCCGGCTTTAATTACCTTCATAATATTTCCTTCACCAAAACCACTAACATCTAGGGCTTTAAAGAAGGATACAATATTTTTATCACGCACATCATCACTGGTTTCTGAATCTTTCAAAATAGCATCTACATGAGTTTCATTCCATTTCCAAGGCACATCTGGTAATTTTGGTTCCTCCGCTGGAACTATTACTTTTTCAATCTTTGGAATAACATCTCCACTGCGACTCAATTCAACTATGGCACCAATACCAATATTATTATCAATGACATTTTTGATATTATGTGCCGTAGCAAACTCAATATCCGCTCCTCGAATATGAACAGGCTCAATTTGAATTACTGGTTTGAGATAACCATATTTGCTAACAGAATAATTAACATCTATAACCTTTACTTCTACCACTTGGTCTGATAAAACCATCTTAAATGCGAAAGCATGTGCTGGATTTTTATTCTCTCGTGGGTAAATCTTATCGTTTATTACAATTATGCCATCAATTTCGTACTTATAAGAGGAACGCCAATCCACCAATACTTTGGATAATGATTCGTTGGTAATGCTTTTTGTTGCTGCATTTTTTACGGTAATAGCGCCGTTCTTTTCTAACCAACGCATTTGTGCACTAGGTTTTAATTCAGGTTTAATAACTTCATATGCCACCATATTCAAGTCTTTCCACTTACTAATCTCTCTGCCTTTTGAATTCATCATTCCACCAACAAAATTTCTGGCACTTTTATAGCCTTTTCCCTTGTACTTTTTATTAAATAGAGCAATGGGGATAATTAGCTCGCCGCGAATAGTAATGTCCTTAACATCGGGCAGTTTAAGATAAGGAATCATATGACTAAGATCAAGACCAACGGTTGAAGCTCCGCGGGAATACAATCGTTTCTCTCCATTCTCAGTGCTATACATAACTGACATACCATCTAGTTTTGCTGATATCACATATGGTCCTTTATATTTCTTTTTCCATCGTCCTATAGCACCTGTATCAGGTTTGATTTTTTCCATTGAACCCATATAATATGGAAGTGCAACCTTGTTCTTTTCTATAGGTGCTCCAACTTCCGTGATGGCTATATTATCAGGAAAGTTTCGTTCAATGTATTCTTTCAAAATATCATACACATTATCCGTTACCACAGGTTTTTTATTGTAATACGCATCGTTGGCATATCGAATCATATCTGATAATTGTGCCTCTGATAGTGAATTTATTGCCGATATCCCATCTTTTCCGAGCAATATTAATGCTTTTCTTGGCGTGAACCCACTAGAAGCTTTTTTTTTTGAGAGTTTTTTGTTTTTTTTGTTTTTTTTAAGACTCTTGGCTTTTGGTTTTTTGCGTTTGGCTTTACCTTCTTTCAGTTCAGCAGGTGTTACGACAATCCCTACTTCTGCAGTTGGTTCTTCTGTTGACTTTACCACAACAGCACGACCATCGATGCGTTCGGTAGGTTTTTTATATTCGAGCCCTAAGAATTCGAAAATAGATTGTTCAGTCGGAAACACTATATCCAATTTTGCACCTTTCTTTTTGCCCTCCATTTTATACAAACCATGTTCGTTCATACTATAACCTAATTCCAATGCTCTTTGGCGCATTACCACATTTAAAGCCTTGCTTCCTGTGAAATACAATATAGCAAAAGAATATTCTGTGGGTGAGGCATACATAAAATCTAACCTTCTAGGTGTTTGTCCTGGCAATTGACCGATGACCATACTTTTTGTTTTACCTTTAGTAAGGATTTCAATAATGATTCCTCTCTCTTGTAAGGCTTTGATAAATTTATCAAATATAGATTTATCATCCTGTGCATTCGTAAGAATAATATCTATATCGCCAGAGTTGGTTGTGCCTCGTCGATAAGACCCTACAATTTCGAATTTAGAACCTTTGTGTTTTAATTTGCTAAAAACATCTGCTAAAATATCACTATATTCGTTAATTTCAGCTCGCGGTATACGTTTTTCAATATCTTCAAAATATTTTAAACCGGTTTTTTGATTTTTGTTAAGAAGTTCGTCTTGTCTTGCTCGCAATTCTTTTAATGTTAAAACACCAGCGGCAACCAATTGCTTTGCTTTTTTAGGTCCAATGCCATAAATTTTAGGGAATAAATACAATGGATCACCTTTTGCTCTTTCTAATGTTTTAAGCTTTCCAGTTGTTACATATTCATTAAATTTTTCCATAATGGTTTTTCCAATACCGGGTGTACCCTGTAATTGTTTGACATCGGTTATTGGTTTTTGGTAAAGCATAATCGATTCCGATGCATTATGATATGCTCTTGCCCTAAATGGTTCGCCTTTCAATTTCATAAGTTCTTCAAGTTCTCCTAGAATTCCCAATAAAGATTTATTTAATCCTTGGGATTTAGGCGTTGTTTTTTTGCGTTTAATTCTAATCTTCTTTGGCATTTTAACTCTTATTGTGGGTTTTGCTTTAATACTTTTGCTTTTTTTCTTATCAATTTTTTTAATTGTAATTCTTTTTCCTTTTAATTTTTTCAATATCTTTAGAGTAGATTTCTTAATGGTGATTTTAGGTTTTTTACAATAACCATATGTTTTCAATGTTCGTCTTTTAGGTACTTTAGTATCAAGAGAAGTAGCACAGATATCTCCTTTTTTAGTAGAATAGCATTTATCATGTGATTCCCATTTGTAAGTAAATGGAAACATGCAGGGGCCTTCTTTGACTTTTTTATTTTTTTCAGTTTTACCTTTGTTATTTACAGCAGAACCAAACATTATATATTATTTTTTATTTTTTTTTCTTAAAGTATGATTTTAAAAAGGTGGAACTTATGATATTATCTAGATATTGTTTGCGTTCTTGTTCTTTTTCTACTCGTTTAACGGGGCGAAAAGATAGAGGTGTTGTGATTTTTGGTGGTGGTAGATCGACAGAAGGGGTATTCATTCTATAAATAAATAATATAAAATTAATATAAGAGAATGTTTGCACAAGGATTCGCAATTAAAAAAGAATTAATAAATGGAAAACCGGTAATGGAAGAAGGTATTATGGGCGAAGTTAATAAACAAGGTGCTCGAATTATAGAGGTTAGTGATGGAAGAGCCAAATATACTGAATTATCTCCAGGAGACATTGAAAAACTAATTAGTGTGCGCTCAAGTCCTAGTGATTTAATGGAGAGATTGACACCATTACTCAAGCGTAAACAACACTTGCATCATCATACTAGACGACACCACAGACGACACCACAGACGACACGGTGTTGCTCGCGGTCATACTAAACGACATAAAAAAAGGAAAACACACAGGCGTAAACACAGGCGTAAACACAGGCGTAAACGTAAACATACTAAACGCCGTAAGCGAAAGTAAGATTAATAAGCTAATTTAATGATTTTTTCTACAAGAACTCTTGGAAACCGTTTTATTTTGAAGAGTTCTATAAATGCCCTAATTTCATTGCGTTTTTCCACAACGCGTTTTATATTATTTTGAAACTCATTAATGTTGCGTTGACGTTTGTGATTAAAGACTGATCTGAAAATATCAGGGTTATTCCTTAATCGATAGCCAAGACATAAAGTTGTATTGTTTGACCAATATGCTTCACATGAATGTACCAATGGATGGTTGTAAGCATGAATGCCA
>Ga0209047_1002445_pt1 | contig 12512 bp, 13 predicted proteins | sample SaaInlV_165m_DNA_3_FD_184681 | JGI IMG/M metagenome (GOLD analysis project Ga0209047, IMG submission 184681) | Marine microbial communities from expanding oxygen minimum zones in the Saanich Inlet - Saanich Inlet SI037_S3LV_120m_DNA (SPAdes)... | ecosystem: Environmental > Aquatic > Marine >...
GTGGTTTAGGCATACTTTTGCCTGATGATATTGATGTGATATCCAAATTATCAGAACAAGTTAGTGTGATAAATGAGAGTGATATTTTTCCTGAAAGAGAAGATGAAGTGATAAGTGTGATAGATAGGCTCGTTCGTCAGGCATGTAATATGTGATGGTTGTGATTACATCAAAGCAAGCTCAATTAGAATAATTGTGATGTGTAGTGTGAGTATGTTAATCTAAAGTGTGAATTAATGTTGGTCTATCACGATAAATCACAACTCAAGCGTAATTATTGTGATGTTAATTGAAATTCCTGATCCTGAAGTGATTTTAGGTGTGATTATTGCATTTTTGATAGGTTTAGCAGGATTATATGGCTATTACAAAGTAAAACCTTTCATTAAATCTAAAAGCGAAGTGATTGATGCTTCACAATCTGAGCGTTTAGAGTATTATGAAAGACAATTAATTGATATGAAAATACGCCTAGATGCAATAGAAATACAAGGAATTGATCAAAAAGTGGAGGATCCCAATATGGAATTAAAACAATTCTTAGAAAAATTGGCAAAGAATGAGGTTCAAGAAAAACTACCTACACAAGAAGCATTAGAGCCTGAAGTTGTTGAAGAACAAGTAAGCTTTACGCCTGAAGTTGTTAAAATTAGCTATTCTAGTCCTACAAATCACGTGTTACATCTAATCACAAACAAAGCAATGACATCACGTGACATCCAAATCACATTAAAAAAGAGTAGAGAGCACACATCTAGGTTAATGAAGAAATTATTTGAGGAGGGTTTGGTGCAAAGAAATACTGAAACTAAACCATATACCTATTCAATTACTGAGAAGGGAATCTCAAAGGTTGGATATTCTCAAAGCCCCCCAACAATAATTCAATAAATTATCAGTGTTTTTCTTGATTTTAGTGGTTATTCCTTCAAAAATTCTCTAATTCTATTATTAATTATAAATTATTAATTTTAATAAATTATAAATATTATTAAATTATAATCATTACATGTCAGTACAAGAGAATGAAGTTTTAGTAAAAATAACATCTGCAGGTACAATTTCTATCCCAAAACAGTTTAGAAAGTTTATGGACGTACAAAAAGGTGAATATGTTAAATTAATTCTTGGAAAAGATAGATTGATTGTTAGAAAAATCATTATTTCATGATTTGTAATTATTGTTTCTGAGATATTTTGATGGTTTGATATGTCCATTCTCGCCCTGTTCTAGCTCTATCTACCCTACCTTTTGTGGAAAATCGTGACAAGTATGTGGATATTACACTAAGTTTTACAGGCTCGTTATATTCATCCTCATATTTTTCAAGAATATTTGTGGAGGTAAATTTGCCTGTTGGGAAAAATTTATCCACAATATGCCAAATTTTAGAACCAATTGAATCCATGTTGATTGGTTCTTGTTGATCTTCAATATTCATCAAATCCATTAATTCAAATATTTTGAGTATTTTTTCTCGTGTTACATTACCCTCTAATTTAATATCATAACGAGCACCATCTGCATCTTCCATATCTATTCGAATTCGTTTTTTGGCCATCTTTGAGATCTATTTGATCAGATGTTAACAGTTGAAATGATCCGAGAATATTTGTTAACTAATAGATTTGTTAATATTGACTGCCTAGGTCACGCCTAGCCATTTTTTTGTTATTAACAATATATTTTCAATTAACCCCCTAAATTAGATTATTTCGTGCCTGGAATGGAAATAAAGGGGTAGATTAGTGATATTCACAGTGTTAACATCCATCTTAACGCCTGGAATGGAAATAAAGGGGTCAAAATGGGTTTTTTTAGATATTTCTTAACATTAAATTAACAATATGTTAACTTATATCTAATTTAGGATAAACCCACACACCGATATTTCCACTCTATATTTTTTTTAATTTTTTTTAATAGAAAATCTAAAACTAACTAAAAATAATTAATTACAAACTAAACTACTACTACTATTCTATTCTATACTCTCTTAATGGAGATATAGTTGTGATAGTGTTGAGAAGAAATGAAGGTGTGTGAGTATGTCTGATCCAATAGATGACTTACTTGATGCAGCTGAATCTGGAAAATCAATTATTAAAAATCGAGATATTCTCCATTTTACATATATTCCAAATATTATCTTACATAGAAAAAACGAACAAGAATTAGTAACACAATCTCTATTACCAATTCTAAAACAATCAAGACCATCAAATCTTTTAGTTTATGGAAAACCTGGAACTGGAAAAACTCTAGTTGTAAAAAAAGTATTATCTAAAATTCAAGAAAGAGTTGAGAAATCAAATTTCCCAATTAAACTCATATATTCTAATTCAAAAAATGAGACAACATTATACGGATTATTAGTTAGTCTAGGTAGGCAATTAGACCTAAAACAAGATGAATTACCATCAACTGGGCTTGCCATTAGTGAAGTCTTCAAAAGATTACTTAACAAAATTGAAGAGGGAAAACTTAACGCAATTTTTGTAATTGATGAGATTGATTATCTTGCCCAACTAGTAGCAAAAACAGGCAAGGACATTCTATATCAACTAACAAGGGCAAATGAGCAACTACAACATGGTTCTCTAACTATGGTGGGAATTTCAAATGACCTAACTTTCAAAGAAAAATTAGATCCTAGAGTGATTAGTAGTTTGGGAGAAGAGGAGATTGTTTTTACAAATTACAATGTTGAACAAATCAAAAAAATTCTTGAAGATAGAATCAATGAATCTTTTATCGAAAATTCTGTAGAAGAACCAGCCTTAAACCTCTGTGCTGCTCTTGCAGGAGGAGAACACGGTGATGCTAGAAGGGCTATTGATTTACTTCGTGTATCTGGCGAATTGGCAGAGAGACAACAATCAGACAAAGTCACAATTGAACATGTTAGAGAAGCTTCTCTAAAAATCGAAGAAAATAAAGAAGAAGCCTCCCTCAAATCATATCCACTACACGAAAAACTAGTAATTGTTGCCATAATGAAGGCTAATGGTTCCTCAACTGGGGAGATTTACTCTTCTTACAAAAACCTCTGTAAGGCATTAGGAAAAGATGAACTTACACAAAGAAGAATAACACAAATGCTTAGTGAAATTGAATTATCTGGAATTATTTCTGGAAGACTAGTACATCAAGGAATTCACGGAAGAACAAAAAAATACAAATTAACAATATCATCTGAGATGATAAAAAAATCATTCAAAGATGATCTAAGTTTGCAAGATATTGTCTAAATTAGAATTATAATTTTGATGGAATACTTGAAAAGTTTTCAAGTTCACCATTAATGCAATTCCAGGATTTGGAGTCATTCCGACACTAGCTTGAAAAGGAGTTTGCTTTTGCCATGAACCAGAATTAACTAATAAAATTCCCTTGTACATATCCAATTGAGCCTTGTGAACATGGCCTACATGAAAAATATCTGGAATATCCTCAATTACTAACAAATCCTCCATTTCGGGTGCAATTGGGGTTTGACTACCATAAATCGGACTTAGATGTCTTGCTTTGAGAAGATGTTTCATTACATTTGTAGGCTCATCATATTTCATTCCAGGCGTAGTCTTTACAATATCATCAATACTTTGTCCATGAAACATCAACACTTTGACTCCATTCAATGATACCATAGATGGATTTCCAACCATTACAACATTTTCTCGCTCCCATAAACCTGAATTGTATTTTTTAGGAATTGCAGGTTGTGGCAAAGCCCTTCTTCCAGGATCATGGTTTCCAGGCATTATGATTATCTTGATATTTTTTGGAATTTTATCAATTAGGTTTTCGGCTTTGACTAGTTGCTCTTCAATAGTCTGGCAAACTAATTCTTTATTCTGATTTGGATATATTCCAACTCCATCTAAAATATCCCCACCAATTAGAACAAAACGAACTTTTCTTGCAACAGGATCAGGACTTGATAACCATTCTACAAAATCAGAAAATTCCTCATCCATGAAATATTTACTTCCAATATGCAAATCAGAAAGAAACACTGCATAGGCTTCACTTTCTGACTTGTTTACTGCCTGCTCTGGAATATCAGGGAAAATCAAATCTTTGATAATAAATCCTGAATTCTTACCTGCCCCTATTCTCACCATTACAAACTGGTCGATTAGAAGAGTATCTGCAGATTTTTGTAAATCATCATCGAAAATAATTCCTTCAAATGAGCCTGAAGGATCTTCTAAATTTAATTTTGTAATGTTTCGTTCAGAATTTTTTGATGTAACTAATCCACATACGTACAAATCATCATCAAATTTTGCAGTTTTTATTGATACTAGAGATTTCAGCTTTTTTGATTCAGGTCTATCTGAAATGATTCGTTTGAGTTTGTTAAAACGACTAGAAAATAGAGCATTATACCCTTTAACACCCTCACCTGAGGTTATCTTTAATGTGGGATCAGATAATATTTTGATTTCACTTTGTAAATCTGAATCTTCTTTAATTCCAAGATATGTTTCTAAATCATCTTGATTTATTTGAAATAATTTTTGTCTAGTCTTTTCTCTAACAATTTCTTTTATGATTTTCTCTAATTTTCCAACATCAACATTTTCTAATATTTTAAATGCGTCTGGGTGAATTTGGAATCCTTTGTTTAATGCATAGTTTAATGCAAAAGTAACTTCCTTTTTCATATCAAAAAATACCATCTGGTTTAATTAAATCTGCGCTTGAGTGCAAACCTCAAATAATGTTCATAATTAAAAATAATATGAATAGAATTAGGTTACTCTTATTTTTCATTTTTGTAGGAGCTTTTGCTACAGCATTTCAAATCGGGTCAATGTCTACTGTTAGTGAAGAAGAGGCAGACGCATTTATGGAAGAATTTAAAAATCTTGTTTTAGATATTGATGCATTTGGAATTTTTACACATAATACAACTATTGCCTTACCAATGTTTATCCCAGGATTTGGTACTGCATGGGGTCTCTTTTCTGCCTGGTCAACTGGATATGCCTTTGCAGCCATTACGTCAATTACTCCTGAACTAGAAAGTATTCCACCTCTTACTATTCTATTCTTATCACCATTTGGAATAATGGAAATAATTGCCTACTCTTTGGGCATTTCTAGAAGTTTTATTTTGATTAAAGCAATCACCAAAAAAATTAACCTCATTCAATTCATCAAACCAACAGTAATAGAAATTGGAATTGTTGTAGGTCTACTATTATCTGGAGGATATCTTGAAATGTATTTGATAGATCTTGCTAAAGAAACGGGTTTTGAGATGCCTGGTTTTTAGCACAGTAAAGAATCTATTACATTACCTAATCAGTCTAAAATAATTTAGTAGCAAATTATAAACAAAATTAGACGAGAAATCAATCATGAGAGTAATCATATTTTTATTATCTGTACTTTTTATTTCATCAGGATTTTTCATCAATGAATCATTTGCTGAAATATCTGAGAATCAGTCATTTTTTTTAGAAGGCTCTGGTTTTGCAGTAACTGAAGAATTAATTAAAACATCAGAAATTGATATAGCTCTATCTTCCCAACAACAAAGTGGAAGCAGTATTAATTTTCTCACAGAAGATGGTTTCATTACATTAGGTGAAGAAGAATTTGTAATTTCTGAACTAGAAGGGAAATTTTTGCGTGAGGGTCGCTATATTAGATTAAATGGAAATATTGAAAGTTCAACTGGTCTTGATACATCAATTAGCTTCTTTGGAAGACTAGTAGAAGAAAGTAAAGATGCATCAGTATATGGTTTTACTGGAAGAATTACAACTAGTGATGAAACTCACAAAATTATTTACACTACAAAATTAACTACATTATCAAAAATCACTATAACTTCTACAGAGTCTGAAGAATCAGATTTAACAATTTATATTCATAAAGGCTCTGCTGCACAAGACACTGATGACATAATTCCAGGAGTTGACACTTCAAATTTCCTTCGATTCTTTTCTATTGATAGAATTTCAGTTCATCCAGGTACTACAATTACTATAGTAAACGATGACATTGCAAATCATAGTATTATTAGTGGAAAAGAAAATTACGGTTCTCGTGATGATCCTTTTACACCTGATGGAAGAATTTCAACTGGTGATATTGCACCAGGAGAATCTACCACAATTACATTTGATGGTTTAGGAATTTACAAACTATATGATCCTGATTATAACTATATGAGAATTGAGGCAGCAAGTTTCCCTATCGTAGATAATCTCACAGTTGGCACAACTAATAATCAACAAGGCAATTAATTTTCCCACTGCCATCTATAATTCATGTATGAATCCAAACTAGTTTGATTAAACACCATTACTGATAAATCAGAAAATTCTCTACCCTCTAAATCTTTTACAGTACCCACAAAACTTGTTTCATCTTCAGTTGTAATTGCCTCAAAAACATGAACTTTCATTTGACTAGTATCAAAATCATTTTCTTTAAGATAAAATGCAATTTCTGATGGCATAAAATGTTTGTCTGGTTGTTTTGGCCAAGGCCTTGGTACTAAAACAACACTAAAACCATCAATCAATGCTTTTTGTAATTCTAATTTTTTATCTTCAATTGGTGTTGTAACATGCATTGTAATTACTTTAGATTTATCAAGTGGAACTTGAGCCCTTGATGCTGCGACCTGAATTGAACTAATTCCAGGAATAATTTCCACTTTACCAAAAATTTCAATTAATCTATCTACAACTTCAGACTCTGAAAAATTTACATCACCAGTAAATGGAATTACTAAAGTTCTATCTTTGAGATTAGGAAGAATTTTTTGATATGATTCTTCTTGATTGTTCATTGTAATTTCATGGATTTCTTTTCCTTTAGTCCATCTTTCAATTGTTTTTAGTGTGTATTTGTAACCAATTATTATATCACAATTTTCAATAATTTCTTTTACATTTTCTGTAACATATTTTGGTGAACCTGGACCAACACCTACCGCAAAAACTTTCGCCAATTTACTTCGTAAAATTTTGTCTATCTTTAATGAATTGCACAAAAGGCTCCCAATCAACTTTCATGTATTTTGTAGGCTCTTTTGCAGGATATTTTACCCAATCCTGAGCTATTGAATATTGAAATTTCTCTTCCTTATCATTTTTGGTATACTCTAATTGTAATACTCCCCCCCACGTTTTATCTTCAAAACTAATACTGGAAATATCATCAAATGCCAATTCAACATTTCGTTCATCTTTTACATCCTCTACTAATTCTTCTTCATTATAACCATCATGACGAATCATTGTATTTTTTGATTTGATAAAATTTACTACTTGTCTATCTCTAATTGCTTTCCACCATTTCATTTTAGCATCAGTTTTGTGTACAAACACTAAATGCTTGTCAGTTAATACTAGCATTCCTTCTCTACCCCCAATTGAGAAGAATTTTTTAGATTCTCTCCATACTGAAACTAAATGTGCCTGAATCTTTTCATCAGATTGCATTAGAGATGATTTTATCAACTTTGTTAAAAACTAATACACTTGGCTTTTATGTAAGATATCCAGAAAAAAATTATTGAATAAAATTATTATTTTATTAGCAGTTACAATACTTTTAGTTAGTTTTACAAATTATTCATTTGCTCAAATTGGGCATACTTATGATGATCCAGTAGCAATATTGGAAACTAATCAAGGAAATATTGTAATAGAATTTTTTCCAAATGATGCACCAAACCATGTTGAAAATTTCATAAACTTATCATTAACCGGTTTTTATGATGGAACTCTTTTTCATAGAATAATTCCTGGATTTATGATTCAAGGAGGAGATCCAAATACAATTGATGGAGATCCAAACACTTGGGGAACAGGAGGCCCAAGTAGAAGTGTAGATGCAGAATTTAATTCAATTAAACATGAACGTGGAATCATTTCAATGGCAAGATCAGCTGATCCAAACAGCGCAGGTTCTCAATTTTTCATTGTTCATAAAGCCTCAAACTTTCTTGATGAACAGTATACTGTATTTGGTAGAATTGTGACTGATGAAAGTTTTCAAACACTAGATAAAATTGCTGGAGTTACAACTGGAACTAGTGATAGACCAACAGATCCTGATCAAGTAAAAATTACAAAAATTTCAATAACAAACCGCTCTGATGTTTCAAATATTCTTATCTTATCTGAACCTGAACGTACACAAACAACTCCTATCACTCCATCAACTGGAAATCAAAAATTCGAAAGTTCTGAATATGGAATTGCATTAAGTTTTCCTGAAGGTTGGTTATTACAACAACCAGACAAAACACAATCAAATTCCCCTGATGTAATAGCAGTAGGACCAAAAATAGGAACAATAAACCCAGTAATTTCATTAACAATTCAAGAGACTAATCAAAAAACAATGATTGAACTTATATTGGAAAAAGTTGAAACATTAAAAATTCCTGTAGATGAAGGAAGTTTGAAAGTTACTTTACAAGAAGAGACATCAATAAATGGAAATGATGCATTTGTGATTGAAGCAATTGGACTTTTTTCATCAAATAATGAAAATATTGATGTACAATTTAAAGAAGTTATGATATATGATACTGAGAAATTTTATACATTTGCATATAGTAATGATATAAGTAATTTTAATTCTCAACTTCCAAGATTTGATGAGACGATAGATTCTTTTGAAATACCATCAAAAAAATCAACTCTTGATGAATTATCAACTGAAGGTGGAGGTTGTCTAATTGCAACTGCAACATTTGGTTCAGAGTTAGCACCACAAGTACAACAATTACGAGAACTTAGAGATAATACAATTCTAAAGACTGAATCAGGTGCATCATTTATGACAGGATTTAATCAATTCTATTATTCATTTTCTCCAGTAATAGCTGATTTAGAACGTGAAAACACAATCTTTAAAGAATTTGTAAAAATATCATTAACTCCAATGTTATCAACTTTATCAATTTTAAATTATGTAGATATTGATTCAGAACAAGAAATACTATCTTATGGTATTGGAATAATTTTAATGAATATTGGAATGTATTTTGTAGCACCAGCAATGATTATTTACAAAATTAAAAAGTGAAAGATTCTATTAAATATACATAGATAATTATTCATTCATGCACATGAATTATTTTTTTAGATTTAATTTTATAATATTATCAGTAATACCAATTTTACTAATTTTATCATTTAATGTTGGTGAAATTCCACTAAATGACATTATTTTTCCTTTGATCGTTAGTGTAACTGTAGCAGGAATAATATTTCTGATTTTTAAACTTAAATTCGGTTCAAACAAAGCAGGACTTGTTATTTCACTTTTTCTAATCACCTTTCTTATTTTTGGAAACTTTCAAGCTTATGTAAATGATATTCTAAAAATAGATTCTATTTTTACTTCTACGACTTTCTTGGTTATTACTTTTCTTTTGATTTCACTACTTTCTATTTACATGATTATCCGAAAAAATTTTTATAATGAATTTAATAAAATATTCACTGTTTTTTCGATCACATTAGTAATAATACTACTTCCAAATATGTTAGTATTTTATTCTGACGAATCAAGTTATGATTCCAACTCAAATCTAAATATTGATCTTGATATTAAAATGAAAGATAAACCAAATGTTTTTCTTCTTATAGCAGATGAATATGGTGGAACAATCCAACTTGATTCTGATTTTAATTATTTTCCTAAAAATTTCTATGACGAGTTAGAAATTAGAAATTTTAAGATAGTTCATAATGGAATTAGTAATTATCCTAACACAGCATTTTCAGTAACATCATTTTTGAATATGGATTACCTAGATTTCATTCCTAAAATTGTAGGGGAACAATCCAAGAGCATGTTGTATACTTTTGATTTAAGAAATGATAATCTTGCAATGAAAATTTTTAAAGAAAATGGCTATAAAGTATTTTCTTATTATGCGGGAATGGGTGCTGTAGGAACTTCTACTAATGTTGATGCAAAATTATGTGCACCGTTTAATATTAATAATGATCTAAAAAAAAATTATTTTGAAAAATTTATTCCATTTACTTTTTTAAATAATGCCCTGCTTCATAACCCAATGATTGAAAAATTGGATTGTATAGAAAATTCTATTAAAAATTTTGATGAATCAGGACAACCCATTTTTGCTATGATACAAATTAGACTACCTCACGCTCCATACACTTTTGATTCTCAGGGTAATGTGAATAAAGTTCTTCATGCTGAAGGAACTGCTGAAAGTAAATCTGCATACCTAGAACAACTAATTTATTCTGAAAAAGTTTTTGTTGATATTATTGATAATATAAAAACAAATAATCCAAATTCAGTAATACTGCTTGTTTCTGATCATGGATGGCGTGAAGAAATTGATTGGGATAATAGAAATAACGAAAATACCATTAGAGGACATAATGTTTTAATCGCTTCATTTTTACCAGACTCAAATTACGAATTTCCAGAAAGATTTTCGTTGGTAAATTTGTTTAGACTTCTTTTTAATCAATATTCAAATACCGAAATAGAATTATTAGATGATCGTACTATTTGGTATGATCCTTCAAAACCAAATATTCATTATGATATAACAGAACAATTATTACCATTTATTGAGAATTATGAATTAAAGAATTAAGTTATTTTCTTAATTTATTAGTAATCCTGGCCCAAAAAATCTTCACACTAGCTGCTACACTCACAAGTCCTGCAATGATAATTGCAAATACAGTCGCAAAAATACTTGGATCAATATAACCAAAATATTCTAACATAAAATAACCCAAAATTAGTATTATTTAAAATTATTAAAATTCTCGTTAAAATTAGTAATATGAAATTTTTTAGATGATAAGGAATAATATTTTAGAATTTTTCAATAATAACAATTCTCTTTTACCAAACATCGTCTACTTCATCAAGTAATTTGTACTCTTTCTCATCTTCACGTTTCATCATCTTTAATCTAGAAATGTCTCTATCAAAGAACAAATCTATTACCCAATCAAGAAATACTCTGATTTGTTTATCTAAAGTTGGTATTTTTGAAAGATAGACATTTCTCCAAATCAACCACGCCCAAAATCCAGATATATTCATGCCCAAAAATGTAGCAATGCCTGATCTTTTTCCAATAATTGCCATTTGGCCCTTTGAATGATATTCAAATTTTTCTTTTTCAGAATTTTTGATTAATGCTATTAAATTTTTAGCAGCAGTTTTTGCTTGAGCTTCTGCAATTTGTGCTGTTGGAGGAAATGGTCTTTTTGTTTCTGGATTCAAAAACAAGGCACAATCCCCTATGGCAAAAACACCTGGAAAATCTTGAACTTCAAGATATTCATTAATTATTACTTTACCTCTATCTGTTTTTAGCATTGATCTTTTGATTGTATTTACTGGAGTTACCCCTGCAGTCCAAATCAAAGTCTTTGTTCTAATTGAATCAACTTTTGATTCATCAACTGGATCTTTTGGATTTTGATCTATTGATTTTGTAGTAACTTCATTTCCATCAAAACTAGTAATTGCAGTTTGTAATTTGATATCAATACCTCTTTCAATTAGTTTTTGTTTTGCAAACTCTGCTAATTTTTCATTAAAACCTGGTAAAATCATTGGTAGTGCTTCTATCACAACTACTTTGAGATCATCTTTGTGAATAGTAGGATAATGTTTTCGTGCATCTAAAATTAAATCCATTAACTCTCCAGCTGTTTCAATTCCTGCAAAACCGCCTCCTGCCACAACAAAGTTTAGAAAACTTTTTCGAAGAATTGGATTAGTTTCATTTTCTGCTTGTTCAAGCATATCAATAATTCTGTTTCGTAATACAACTGCATCATTGAGCGTTTTCATTGTATATGCATTTTTTTCAACATCTGCCATTCCAAAGAAATTGGTTTCACTTCCAAGAGCTACTACAAGAAAATCATAATGAATCGAAATACTTCTTTTATCTCCAGTTCCCCATAAATTAACTAATTTTCCAAAAGGATCAATATTTTTGATTCTTCCTTCATAGAATTTTGTTTTTTTACAAATTGTTCTAATTGGTAAAACAATATGTCTAGTTTCAATCATTCCAGATGCTACTTGAGGTAACATTGGGGTAAACAACAAAAAATTATCTTCACTTACCATGACTAATTCTATATCCGGATCATTTCCAAATTTAGATTCTAATTGTCTGGTACATTCTACCCCTGCAAATCCACCTCCTAAAATTACAATTTTCTTCTTTCTAACCAATGGTAACTTATTCACAAATTAGGTGAATATATGCTATAAGAATAATTTTCAGTAAAATACTAGGCTCTTAAAATATCTGAGTGTAATATTTCATATGCCCTTGAGGCATCCCTCTCATTTAGAATAATTACAATATTATCTTGACTGAAAAATGCATTAACTAATTCAATTCCATTAACATGTAATACCTCAGCAACATAAGAAACTACATCAGATTGATTTTGGGATACAGGTATTGAAATTTTGATTTTTGCAAGACCAGTACTGAACA
>Ga0209047_1002450_pt1 | contig 12490 bp, 14 predicted proteins | sample SaaInlV_165m_DNA_3_FD_184681 | JGI IMG/M metagenome (GOLD analysis project Ga0209047, IMG submission 184681) | Marine microbial communities from expanding oxygen minimum zones in the Saanich Inlet - Saanich Inlet SI037_S3LV_120m_DNA (SPAdes)... | ecosystem: Environmental > Aquatic > Marine >...
GTGATGACAACCCCATACTGCTACTACGCCGAGAAAGCTTTCTTGATTCCAAAGGACTGATTAAGCATGGGAAGGTGTTACTGACTACGCTCTAAGCGACGAAGTCAGACCACAAAACCTAAGCCTTTTGGATTTTGCCGGCCTTGATTGCCTTGGCGGAAACCCACATGCGTTTCACTTGACCGCTAGGTAGCTTTACGCGAACACGCTGCAAATTCGGGCGGAAGGTGCGTTTGTTCACCTTGACTAATTGCAAGCCGATGCCGCCAGACTTTTTACTGATGCCCTTACGGATGATTATACCACCTTTACGAGGGCGTTTGCCAGTGATTGAACAAATTCTAGACATGGGTACTTTATTGGGAAAAGATGGAAAACATCATGAGAAGCCGTTTACGGCAAGTCATTTCCTAGTCCAAGCACTACTTTTTACGAGGCCGAAAGATTGCTTTATCGGCTATTGATCGGTCCAGCAGAACAACCTTATAACCAATTTTTTCGGGCGTGAAACGAATGTTCATTACATGGTGACCACGGGTCGCCAAACCGGGAGAGCGTAAATACCAACGGCTAAGGTCAGGTTTGCGTTGTGGAACGCCGAGCCCGCCCTCGCCGACATATACGACACCAGTGGAGTCCTTCTTCTCATTGCGGATGGGAACGGTTCTTTTGATGACGTGACCGTCGGATTCAACAACCAAATCGACGTCGAATTCCTCGAACAAAGGCACCCAGAACTCTTTGGCGGCGCCAGGCTTTTTGACTGCGGGCCATGCAGGTCGATGATACTCCGCCAACAACCAACGAACCTTGGGGCGCAGGGACTCAAGGGTCTTGCCCAACCACGTTCGCTGAGCGCCTCCGGCTTTTGTTTCGGAATTAAGAGTAACGAGAGCTACCTGAGGAGACAACCGAGTCGAAAAGTAGTTTTCTCGTTCCTTCCCGCCGGGACTATCAAATATTTCATCGAAGAGCGGGCCTCCGTCATGATTTCCACGCGTGGGTATGATGGGCAATACTTTGCCCGATGCGGCAACTGTCAATTCATGTTGACTGAGCCAGCGCGACCATTGTCCCCAGTTTTTACCACTCACTATGTAGTCACCACCATGGGCGAAAGCGATTATCTCGGGGTTCTCCTCGGATAAGGCGGCCATCAATAAGTTTACTTGAGCTCTCTCAAAATGTCCCGTACGTGAATCGCCTCCGAATATGACGGAAAAGTCTCGGTCGTCCATTGGTGCCGTAGTGAAGTGCATTTCCGGTGAAAGATTACCGTCGGACTCGATAACGAACCAATAAGTCGTAGAAGGTTTGAGCTCGGCAAGCCGGGCATGATGAAAATGCTCGCCGCCGGAACCGGAAAAGCGACCATTACGGTCTGAAACTTTCTTAAAGGTATAGTTCTTCGGAAGACCTTTCTTGGACATCAAATCATAGTGTACGACATGATTCTTGCCCTGCGTTGCCGTAGTCCATGAAACGGTGGCTTTATTTGCGGGGTCGGTCTTCCAAATCACACGCCATTGGGCGGGGTTGGAACCTTCCAGTTTCGACAAGCCATCTGTTTTGCGATTGACGAACTTTTCGTCCAACCAAGGGGTCTTTTCATTGGCGGATATTCCTTTTAGGAGGGATATCGAAAGGAGTAGAGTTAGGTGTAGTGTTGTAGGTTTCATAAGTTTTTAGAGGATTTGATCTTCGCTCTCATCTCCCACCAGAGCAATAGTGGAATGCCCCAGTTGGCGGCACGAATAATAAGATCGGGCCAACGCTCTATGCCAAACGCAGTTAATCTGGAAGTAGCCGTAACAAATCCCCAAATCGCCATCCACAAGGCAACGGTTTTCCGATACTTGGTTGGAAGAAGAATTAAAAAGGCCAACAAAAAATCCATTCGCCCGATCCAAGGAAGTAGAATTATGGCCATTTTTTCTCGTTCCTCCGCCAACCTCCAGTCGCTTCCGAGAAAAGTGTCCAATGTACCAACGATCAAATCGACGAAACCTGGTTTTAACCAGTACGCAGCTAGACCATGTCCGATGAAGGTTGATGCAACTGCAAGACGCAAGAACCACTCAAGTTTCCGTCGGGAACCTGTCCCTGTAAAATAGGCAAGTAACACGACTGGAGCAACAAAGCGTACGGCATGACCAAAGGGATCCGTTGCGTGAAACACATCTTCAATATTCATTTGCCATGAAAGAACCGCGTTTAAAAAAGCCCATCCGGCTACAAAGCATAGTAACGCGGCATCACATCGAACGACAGGACATGACCACTTGGTTTGGGAAGCCGGCAAAGATGCACGGCCTAGAAAAGGAAGCACGCAACCTGCAGTCCAAAGTATTAGGGCAATAGTTGTGTCCACTGATCCGGCAAAGGCGTCCCCTTGCAGAGGCAACAACCAGCTATTAAGATGAGAAGGAACCGCAAGCGAGGCGGCGTAACCGAAACACTGCAAGGAAATGATCCAACGCAGCCCCCATGCCAACCGAGCATAAGAGAAATGATTTTCGAAGGAGTTCACTATTTAACTATTCTTCAGCCATGGAAAAAGTCTCGAACAATGCCGAAACTCGGAATTTCGGCCAGACCAAAGATGCCCTTCCGAACTTGCGCGATCTAAAGGAAGTCACTTTCATCGCCTCCTAATCAATTTAATGAACAAACGAATTTTCGGTAATAGTAATTTTCATGTCTCAGAGGTAGGGCTCGGTTGCTGGCAGTTGGGTGGTGATTGCTGGGGCGATCTCGATGAAACAGAAGCCTTGGACATTTTGCGAGCAGCAGTTGAAAGTGGCGTCAACTTCCTCGACACCGCAGACGTGTATGGAGGTGGAAGGAGCGAGCAGCTGATTGGGAAGTTCCTTAAGGAAAATCCGGATGAGCTATTCGTCGCGACCAAGCTGGGTCGACGCGACCATATGTTCCCTGATAACTTCACACCTGAAAATCTACGCGGTTGTACGGAAGACTCGCTCAAACATCTTGGGGTGGAAAGCCTTGATCTCACGCAACTACATTGTCTCCCGACAGAAGTTTTGAGACAAGGAGAAGTGTTTGACGAAATGCGAAAACTACAGGAAGCCGGCTTAATCCGCCACTGGGGCGTGAGTGTGGAGAGCATGGAGGAAGCCCTGATCTGTCTGGAACAAGACGGTCTGACCTCTCTTCAAATCATCTTCAACGTTTTTCGCCGTAAGCCAGCCGAGATACTATTCGAAAAGGCAAAGGCGATGAATATTGCAATTATAGTAAGGTTGCCGCTGGCCAGCGGACTTTTGTCGGGCAAGCTTTCACCCGATTCCACTTTTTCAGAGAACGACCACCGAGGTTTCAACGCAGACGGTCAATTTTTCAACGTCGGCGAAACATTCGCAGGACTCGGATTAGACAAAGGCACGGAACTGGCGGATGAGCTGAAGCAATTCGTTCCAGAAGGCATGAGCATGGCGACGATGGCCCTGAGATGGATACTCGATTTCGACGGCATCACGACCATCATCCCAGGAGCGAGTCGCGTGGAACAAGCTCAAGCTAATGCCTCTGTATCAAAGTTGCCTCCCCTACCCGACCAACTTCATGAAAAGCTCAAAGCCTTCTATAACGAAAGAGTGATGTCTCACATTCGAGGACCTTATTGAGGAGCACGATGCTCAAGACTCGACTAAGTAAAATTCTCGCATCGATTTTTCTCTTTGCCCTCATTATGGGACCGGGTCCAGGTTTATATCTGGTAAACCCATCGCCCGACAATCCATCCACCACCACGTTTCTCGGCATGCCCGTTCTCTTCGCGTGGTCGTCCTTTTGGTTTTTTGTGCAAGCGGGGGTGGTTTTGGCGGCCTACCGGAAGCTCTGGACGAACGATGATGATCTTGACGAATGACTAATTTTCACATCCTAGCAGCCATCGATATCGCAGGAGGGCATCTTCCCCATTTCATGCTCGGGAACTATATGCTGCTACTGGTCTGGTTATGTTACCTAGGCTACCGTAAGGGAAAAGCAACGGAGGAAGACTACTACCTTGCCGGACGTGGGCAGGGCACGATCGTTACTTCACTAACGATCATGGCCACCTTTTTCTCCAGCGCCGCGTTGCTGGGCATTCCCGGGGTAGTGTATCGGGACGGTGTCAGCTTCTTTCTGTTCGCCCTCAACCTTCCAGTAGCCGGAGTCGCCGTTTATTTACTTGGCGACCGCATGCGAAAACTAGGCAAGGCCAGAGGCTACGTAACGCCAGCCGACCTCGTCGGGGATTATTACGGCGGAGCGGAGGTAAGACTTTTGGCGGCGGCCACAAGCGCCCTTTACGTACTGCCATACGTCATCATGCAAATCAAGGCGGGGGGATACCTCGCCCAACGTCTTTTCCCTGATGCACCACCTCTGGAATTTTTCGGAAGCTCTTTCACCATGTACGAGGCAGGCGTTTGGGCACTTTCTTTCCTGACCATGGCATATGTCCTGGTAGGAGGTATGCGTTCGGTGGCTTGGACAGATGTAATCCAAGGCATCCTACTAATTTTCGGCATGCTGGTGGCAGGTCTTGCCACCATTGCATATTTCGGTGGTCTCGGCGGCTATTTCGAGGCGGTCTCGGCACTTCCCGCAAAGGCTCTTTCCGCTCCCGGATATTCGGACAAGTGGAATGCAGGAATGCTCTTCACGATTTGTGCTTTTGCCTCTCTCGGATCCATCATACAGCCAGGGCAATGGATGCGTTTCTACGCAGCCAAGGATTCGAGTACTTTACGGAAATCGGCACTCGTATTTGCAGTCGTATTGCCAGTCTGCTTTCTCTTCGGCATCATGCTCGTAGCCTTGGGTGGGCAAGTTCTGTTCCCGCCTGAAATCACGGCAGAGGGAATCATTCCGCATCCTTCGATCGGAGCGAAATCAAGCGAGGTGGACCAAATTGTCATCGTCATGATTCAGCGGGTGGTGCCTGAAATGCTAGGCATTACCTTCGGCGCAATTGTGGTAACCCTGATTTTGATTGCTGTACTGGCTGCCTCCATGAGCACTGCCGACAGCAATTTGCACGCCTTAAGCGCCGTCCTGACCCGCGACGTCTACGACCGTTTCATCCGCCCGCAAGCCGACGAGAGAGAGAGGACATGGGTCGGGCGAATCGTAATTGTGCTAGCGACAATGGCCGCGGTCGCGTTGGTGGAGTGGAGTCAAAAGGCGGGAGCGTTCAATCCGCTAGAACTCATATCCCAACTCATGCTATTGGCCATCGCCTTCTCTAGTCAGTTACTCCCTATCGCCATCGACGTCTTATTTCTGAACAAGGGAACCCGTAAAGGAGCCATCTCCGGTTTGACCGCCGGCATCGGATTGGTCCTCCTTCTAACAATAAAGCCCGAATGGAGCTTCGGTCTCACGAAGATCGTTCACGTCAGCGCCGTAGGCATCGCTGCCAACGCAATCGTGTTCGGTTTCGTAAGCCGAGCAACGAAAAAGGTACCGCAAAAGCGCATTGACGAGTTCCGCAGGATAATTAAATCCAAGGGGTGATTCTTCACCATTAATTATTATGAGCACTCCACGCATCCAAGTTTCCACCGTTGGTTCCTATCCCGTTCCCGATTGGCTTGCCGCCTACCCGAACGAACAATCCCTAGTGGATGCCACCCGCGTTATCTTTGCAACTCAACGCGATGCAGGCGTCGATCTGCCGACCGACGGCGAATTGTACCGCTTTGACGTCAATCATCCCGACACCAACGGCATGATCGAATACTTTACAGGCAAGCTCGGGGGCATCGACTCCCAAGTCGGACGCACCGACCACGACGCCTTTCGGGCCAAAACCGAGATGGGCTTTCGGGCTAAGCCGGCCGGAATCGTGCGTAGCAAGCTAGATGAAGGTGTGCTGAACCTACCCGAGGATTGCTCACGAGCCGCAAGCGTTGCGGGCGGCGCCTTCAAGTTTACCGTCACTTCACCCTACATGCTGGCCCGCACCCTGCTGGACCTCCATTACGGTGACTTCGAGAAACTCACCCTCAGCCTCGCCGACGTACTTGCCAAGCAAGCCTACTCCCTATCTTGCGCCTGCCTGCAGGTGGACGAAGCAAACGTTCCCGGAAATCCTGCCCACGGTCCCCTTGCCGCCGAGGCCATCAACCGTATTCTCGATGCCTTCGAAGGGGAAAAAGCCGTCCACCTCTGCTTCGGCAACTATGGCGGTCAAACCATCCAAGGCGGAAGTTGGGAAGCCTTGCTTGCCTTCCTAAATGCCCTTCGAACCGACCATGTCGTCCTCGAGCTTGCCCATCGTCCAAGCGAAGACCTCGAAGCCCTCGCCAAAGTGGACGACCGTATCGCCCTCGGCATCGGGGTGGTCGACGTGAAGGCAAACCAAGTCGAGACGGCCGACGACGTCGCCAAAGCCCTCGAACAAGCAGAGTCCAAACTCGGGGAGGGACGAGTCCGCTGGATTCACCCCGACTGTGGTTTTTGGATGCTGAAGCGCTCCGTGGCAGACCGCAAGATCGCCGCCCTCGCCACCGGACGCGACCTCTACCTCGGACAGTGACGGAAGCCCTCCCCACGCTCGACCTCAAGCAAGTCGATTTCCGCGTACTCCCCATGCGGACGCGCTTCCCCTTCAAGTACGGAATCGCCAGCCTTACCGCCCTGCCCCACCTCGTTCTGCAGGCCACCGTCGAGATAAACGGAACCCTCGCGGACGGCATCACCTCCGAAGGTCTGCCGCCGAAGTGGTTCACGAAAGCACCCGACACCACCTTCGAGCAAGACCTCCCCGCCATGCTCGCCGTCATCGAGAACGCTGTAAACGTCGCCCTTGCCTCCCCTTCCACAACCTTCTTCAACCTTTGGCGAAACCTCTACGACGAACAAGTGGCTTGGGCATCTGCCGAAGGGCATCCGCCTCTTCTCGCCAACCTCGGCGCAAGCCTTGTGGAACGCGCCTTGCTCGATGCCCTCTGCCGTCACCTCGGGCGCCCTATCCACAAAGTCATCCGCGAAAACCTGCTCGGCATCCATCTTGGCGATGTTCGCCCAGAACTAAACGATCTTTCTCTCGCCGAAACTCTGCCCGAAAAGCCACGCTCTACAATTATCGCTCGCCACACCATAGGTCTCGGCGATCCCCTGACGCCCGACGACGTCACCGAAGACATCCGTGCAGACGACGCTCTGCCCTTTGACCTCGAGTCCTGCATTCGCTCCTATAAATTAAATTATTTTAAAATAAAAGTCTGTGGCCAGCTCGAGTCGGACCTGCCTCGCCTTCGCAAGCTGGCCGAAATCCTGAGTCCCGAAGCCCGTTTTACCCTAGATGGCAACGAGCAGTACCCTAGCATCTCGGCCTTTCGCGAGCATTGGGAAGCCTGGCGGGAGGAGGACTCCCTGAGGACTTTTCTAGACGACGGTCTCCTCCTCGTTGAGCAACCCGCCCACCGCGACGAAACCTTCGCACCCGCCGTCGCCGACGATTTCTCCAGTTGGCCGGAGCGACCCTCCTTCATCATCGACGAGGCCGACGGTTCCCTCGATTCCCTTCCCAACGCCTTCGACCTCGGCTACGACGGCGCCAGTCACAAGAACTGCAAGGGCATCGTCAAAGGCATCGCCAACGCCGCCACCCTCGCCCAAGCTAGAGCTTTCCGGGAACGCCCCGTCCATCTCTCGGGGGAAGACCTCGCAAATGTTGGCCCCATCGCCCTCCTGCAGGACCTCGCTATCATGGCCACACTCGGCATCGAGCACGTCGAGCGCAACGGTCATCACTATTTCAAAGGCCTCTCCGCATGGCCCGAACCCGTCCGGGAAACCATCCTCGCCCACCACGGCGACCTCTACCACCGACACCCCGAAGGTTACCCCACCCTTCGCATCGAAAACGGTCTACTAAACCTCAACACTCTCAACGCCGCTCCCTTCGGTCCCGCCCCGAACCTCGATTTTTCAGCCCTCGCGGAAGTGAAACTGAGCGACTCAAACAGCTTCATCCAAGAAGGCTTGCACACAGTATAAACAACACTCAGATTTGATATCTCTTATACAAGAAACTGTCATTCATTTTAAGCATTTTAGTACTTCAACCTCCGTCACAAAACATCTCCAATGTATATCCACTTCTTCAAAAAAGGTAAACCAAATGGCACTATCTGATTTTTTTCTTTCGGACGGGGAACATCACCTGAGGGAATTAGTAACCCTTCAGAGGCAACAAATGCGAAGAGACCGTAATCAGGAAAGAAGAAATAGCCGAGCGGAGAAATCAGTTGATAAGAAAATAGAGCAACTGGAACACGACTTGGGGTTCGTATCGCTCCTTTTGGCAAGCGTAATGGAATTGTTAAACGACAAAGGTGTGATTAAACGTAATGACGTTAAGGAAATCTTTAAGGACTTGGATTTGGTCGATGGCGTTAAAGACGGCAAGATAGACATTAATATGCTACGTGTCATGACTGGAAGCAAAGAAGACATCATGGACAGAGAAGACACCACCACCATGACTTACGACGACGCGCCGTTGTATATAAAGAAACAACATTTCGGCAACTATAGCGCCGAGCAATTGAAGAAAGGTAAAATCGTTTTATTCACAAAAGGCCCAAAGCAAGGAACCTCCGTCTTCATCGAAGCGGATACCGAACCTCCACCCCCACCATCCGTTTAGATTATAAAAAGATTCCCGCAGAGTCTCCAAAGTTCCAACGAGTGGTATCGTCTATCGCTAACGGATCAACCGAAAGGTCGGGTTGATGGTTCGGGAGGTGGCCATCAGGCGAGACATTTTATTGATTAGATCGGGGTGTTTTTCTGCTAGGTTCTTGGTTTCGCCGATGTCGTTGGAAAGGTCGTAAAGTTCTATGGGACCATCGGGCTTCTTTCGAACGTTAAGACGAACCGCTTTCCAATTTCCTTTGCGGATGGCCTGCTTGCCGCCCTGTTCGTGGAACTCCCAGTAAACGTATTCGCGCTTTACCTGCTTGCTTTTATCACCTCTGAGAGTGGGTGCGAAGGAGACACCATCGATGCCAGTGGGAGCAGGCACTCCGGCGAGTTCGCAAAATGTAGGCAAAACATCCCAACCAGTGCCTATATGGGAACTAGTCGAACTAGGCTTGATTACACTGGGCCACCATGCGGTAGTAGCTACGCGAATGCCCCCTTCGTAGAGGTCTCGCTTGTAGCCACGTAGGGGGCCGTTGCTGTCGAAGAAATCGGGCTTGTGACCTCCTTCCTTGTGAGGACCGTTGTCGGAGGTGAAGATGACAAGAGTGTCTTCGGCTATGCCCAGTTCGTTCAATAGATCGAGGATGCGTCCAACATCGTGGTCAAGAATGGTCATCATGCCGGCAAAGGCAGCGACGGGATTGTTTATAACAGCTCCACCATATTTTCCCTTAACACCTTCAAACTCTTGAAATTTCTTGCGCCAAGGAACCATGTCTTCCTCGGGTGCCTGCATAGCGGCATGGGGAATGGTGAAAGGAGCGTAACAAAAGAAAGGCTTATCCTTGTTCTTACGGATGAACTTGAGACACTCCTCTGCAATCAGGCTATGGGAGTACGACTTCCTATTTAACTCTACCTTCGAGCGGTCACTCCAGAGATGGGTAGGATAAAAATTGTGAGCCTGTCGCTGGCAGTTGTATCCGTAAAAGCGATCGAAGCCTTGGTTCATTGGATCGCCTTCGGAACCAGGGGATCCGAGACCCCATTTGCCGAACATACCCGAGACATACCCAGCTTTGCCGAGGACTTCGGGCATAGTGAGGGCGGAATCGGCGAGGGGGGCCTGTCCCTCAGGTTGAACCTCGCGATTACCCCGAACCAGTGCATGCCCAGTATGCATACCCGTCATAAGGCTACAACGGGACGGTGCGCAGACAGTGCTGGCCGCGTAAAAATCGGTGAACTTCATGCCCTCGGTTGCCATTCGATCGACATTGGGCGTCTTAAAATGCTTTTGCCCGAAACAGGAGAAGTCGCCGTAGCCGGCGTCGTCCACCATGATGTAGACGAAGTTCGGTTTACGGGTAGCAGCATGGGAAAAGGTAAAGGCGGTGGCACAAAGGATGCCCAAGGCGTGAATGTACTTCATGGTCTGAATTTGTTTTGGGTAAAGGTGAAAAGAAACAGGGATAATCGTCAAAAGCGTGAGGTCACGCAGAAAGTTCATTTGCCGGGCAAAGACTCTATGTAGATGAATTGACGGAATTTCCAGTCGCCATCGATCTTGCGTAAATCAATTTGGGCATGAAAGGATTCAACGCGGTGGGGATCTCGAATATTGTCAGTTCCCTCAGCATGGACGTCGGCAGTGGTGGTGGCATCCGTCTCGACCACGGAAAGAATTTCGATATTTTCGAAACGGAGGCTGAGTCGCTTAGATTGCAGGCGGATTCGGCCGTAGAGTTGCACAAGTTCTCGGTCGGTATATTCGTCCGAATGCCTAGCTGTCCCACCGGTCCTTAGAGAAACTTGGGGGGCGAAGAGATCACGGAAATCTTCGAGAACGAGTGCATCTGCGATAGTTGATGCGGCGCCGGACTTTGATGCAATATCGGAAAGTTCTTCAAATCGAGCTAGAATCTGCTCCTCATCACTAGGATAAAACAGCCAAAAGAGCAGAAGTGCGACCGCAAAGGATATTAGCAAAAATATACCGATTCGTTTTTTCATTAAGGAATTAAGGACTCTGGCAAGGAAAGAGTCCGAGGCAAAGTCCTCTCTTGCTTCAAATTATGAAATGAAAAATGGGGGAAGTCGTGGCCAAGCACGCGGCCTGCATCAAGCTGGTGCAGAAAAAGACACAAGCCTTGACTAGCGCACGAAGACCATGCCGGTCTGCCCTTTTTCACCGTAGAAAACGAATTTCAGGTTGTAACCGGCGTTGAGCAGATCCGCAGAACGAATTCTATAATCGCGAGATTGTTCTGGATAAATGATCTGCAAATCGCGCCGGGTGGCTTGTCCCGAGAAAATGACCGCAGATAGAATAAGAATAATGCCGATAAGACCGTAGTGTAGTTTTTTCATAGGTTTGGTTTTTATTACTTTTTAGGTGATAAGTTTTCTGTAGGAAAAAGCTAAGGCTCGTTACTTTCCTCTCGCTACGCAAAGGGTTCTTTGATCGCCAACGCCTTCCACAAAATAGGCTCTGACTCCAGATAGTTTTTGTACAAGCTTGGAACCTCTTTCTGTCCCCAGCACACTGAGAGCAGAGGCAAGAGAGTCTGCTTGGATGCCTGTCGAAGTTACCACCGTAACCTGCATCCGCGTAGTGAGACCGATACTGGTACTTGGGTTTATCAGGTGGGAATAACGCTTGCCGTCTATTTCAACGAATTGCTCGATGTCACCTGAGGTCGCTATCGAACAACGAGCCAATTCCAAAACAGGAAGGTCACGATGCTTGAGCCCGCCGACCTCGATTCGCCAACCTTTTCGACCTGGAGGGGGATCACCTAGCGACAAGTCACCTCCGGCGTCTACTAGGGCCGATCCAATGCCTCGCTTCCGCAAAACCATTAGGGCTTTGTCCGCGACATACCCCTTTGCAATTCCGCCAAGATCAAGCACCATGTTGGGGACCTCTAAAAGAGCAGTTTGTTTTGTATGTGAAATGTTCAGATGCCGAAAGCCGACCGCCTTGCGAACTTCCGCAAGCTTCTCTGTTAAGGGAAAAGCTTTTCGGAAACGAGCGATGCGCCAGAGGCGTACACATGGTCCAATTGTAACGTCAAAGGCACCTGCCGTTTGCCGAGCAAGTTTTTGAGAGGCATCAAGCACTGAAAAAAGATCATCGCTTAGCGCTATGTGTTGCCCCGAGCCGGAAGTATCAGAAAGACGACTAAGTTCACTTTCTGGGTCATAGTCACTGAGAATGGCATTGAGGCGTTCGACCTCAGCAAAAGCGGCATTGGCGACTTCCTTAGCAACCTTTTCACTATCTGCATAGAGAACAATGCGGAAATCCGCACCCATTTGCTTTTCGACGAAAGCAAAGCGAGTCCGCTCCGCATGTGAGATTTGAAGCGAAATCCGGAAGAGGATTAAAGCTATTGCAAGAAATCGCATAGTATATAACTTCGCACAACCTGAGCCTTCCTACAACAGAGCTTTTTTCTTCACACTTAGAAATCTTTTTGGGATAAAGGGCGGTTTACCCTATATTTGATAGTACTAACTAATAATATGATGAAACGGTATCATTTACATTTACTTACGCACCTAAGTGCAAGTCTAGGACTGTTTGGCACGTTGGCAGCTGAAATTGACTTTGTTCAAGACGTGAAGCCTGTACTGGAGTTCAACTGCGTAAGCTGTCACCGCGCCGACAACGCAAAAGGCAAGCTTCGCCTCGATGAAAAAGAATTCGCGTTTAAGTCTAAAGATGTAATTTCTCCCGGCGATCCTGAGGAAAGCTCTCTTTACTGGACCACCACACTCGCTATAGACGACGATGAAATCATGCCTCCGATCAAGA
>Ga0209047_1002459_pt1 | contig 12453 bp, 15 predicted proteins | sample SaaInlV_165m_DNA_3_FD_184681 | JGI IMG/M metagenome (GOLD analysis project Ga0209047, IMG submission 184681) | Marine microbial communities from expanding oxygen minimum zones in the Saanich Inlet - Saanich Inlet SI037_S3LV_120m_DNA (SPAdes)... | ecosystem: Environmental > Aquatic > Marine >...
ATCTTTTTTTTCTTGATATTGCATAGGAAGTAAGCAATTTGTACATTGTAATTGTTCAGGAATTGAATCATCAACCATAGGAATTTTACCCATATAAGAAAAAAGTAATTGAAGTATAAAATAGATAGTATAACTTCAAATCAAAAAAAGCATTAATGGAAAAATAGATTAGTGTTAAAAAATAATAAATGGTGTGAATTTATTATCAATAGGAGGCTCAGATCCATCATCAGGAGCAGGAATTCAAAGTGATATTAAGACATATTCTAAATTAGACACACATTGTTTGACAGTCATTACAGCAATTACAAGTCAAAATACTTCAAATTTTGGAAGAGTTGAACCAGTATCAAAAAAAATTTTAGAAAATCAACTAGAATCAATAATTACAGATTTCAAAATTGATGGAATAAAAATTGGAATGGTTTACAATTCAGAAATTATTAAAACACTATATCTTCATTTAAAAAAATTAAAAATACCAATTGTTGTAGATCCTGTAATTAAATCTACAACAGGAGGTATGCTAATAGAAAAATCAGCCATAATTGATTTTAAAAAATTTATTATTCCCCTTGCAACAGTTATCACTCCAAACAAATTTGAGGCAGAAATTTTAACAAAAATGAAAATTAATTCAAAAAATATGCCTGAAAAAATTGCCAAAACAATACAAAAAATGGGTGCAAAAAATGTAGTAATTACAGGAATAAAAATAAAAAATAAAAAAGTATCAGATTTTGTTTTAGAAAAAAAGAAAAGATATTACATCATAGACGAAGAAATTTCAAAAATAAATCGTGGAAGTGGATGTATTCATTCAGCATCAGTACTATATTCAATTGTAAAAAATAAGAATATAAAAAAATCATTAGAATTTGCTAAAAAAATTACATTAAATTCAATTAAAAATTCTAAAAAAATAGGTAAAGGAATAGTAGTTACAAACATGAGTGAATATAATGAAATAAGATTATTAAATTCAATAAATGAATTCAGTAAAATTAAAAATATTTATAAAAATATTCCGGAGTGTCAAACAAATTTTGTTTATTCAAAACAAAAACCAAAGTCAATTAAAGAAATACTTGGAATTTCTGGGAGAATAGTCAAAGCTGGAGAAAAAATAATTGTTGCAGGGGATTTAGAATACGGGGGTTCAAAACATGTTGCAACTGCATTACTAGTAGTTAATAAAAAATATTCAAAGATTCAATCTGCAATTAATTTAAAATATAAAAATGAAACAATATCCAAGATAAAAAAATTTAAATTAACTACGTATGATTACGATAGAAATCAAGAACCACAAAATGTAAAAAATAAAGGTTCAACCATTGAATGGGGAATTAAAAATGCAATTAAAAATTCAAAGAAACCTCCAGATATTATTTATCATAAGGGAGACTTTGGAAAAGAACCAATGATCATAGTATTTGCCGAAACTCCAGACGCAGTCGTGAAAAAAATTCTAAAAATTATTTAAAATAAAAAGACAAATTTATCCTTGAACATAAATACTCAAATTTGAAATAATATTTGTGAAAGCAGTAATTATTGCTGGAGGATTAGGAACAAGATTAAGACCATTAACCAATAAAACACCCAAGCCCATGCTACCAATAGGAGAAAAACCGATTTTAGAGCATCTTGTAAATTGGACAAAGAAGGGAGGAATAAAATCAGTAGTTCTGTGTGTCAGTTATCTCAAAGAATCAATTGAAGATTATTTTGGAGATGGGGAAAAATTTGGAGTTAATATAGAATATGCAATTTCAAAAAAACAATTAGCCACAGCAGGACAGCTTAAAACAGCAGAAGAATTCATTGAAGATGATTTTGTTTGTTTGTATGGAGATTCAATTTTTAATTTTAGTCTAAAAAGCATGATAAAACAACATTCAATAAAAAAATCATTTGTTACAATGAGTCTAAGTGAATATAAAACAAATTTACCATACGGAGTAATTGAAACTTCTAAAAATGGAAAAGTGATAAAGTGGAAAGAAAAACCAGAAATTAAAGCTAATGTCAACATGGGATGTTACATTATGAATCCACAAGTTTTCAATTTAATTCCAAAAAATAAATCATATGGAATGGATGACGTAATTAAAAAAATAATGAAGAAGAATACAGTCAATAGTTTTATTACAAAAAAAGGGTTTACAGACATAGGAAATAAAGAATCATACAAACAAGCATGTGATGAATATAACAATAAACAAAGGAGAATCTAAAATGACAGAACCAATAATCAGAGAATTACAAGAAGGGGATTTTCAAAAAGGATTTCTAGATACGTTGGATACATTAAGAAAAACTAGTATTAAGGAAGACAGGGCATTAGAAATTTTTAAACATATTAAATCAAATCCAAATCACATCATAATTATTGCAGAAGTAAATAGACTAATTGTAGGATCTACAACTCTACTTATTGAGCAGAAATTTATTCATGAGGGAGGAATTGTCGGACATATAGAAGACGTAGTAGTAAGCAAAGAATTTCAAGGTAGAAAAATTGGTCAAAAAATTATTAAATATGTTTTACAGATTGCAAAAAATCAAGGATGTTATAAAACAATTCTAGATTGTTCAGATGATGTTAAATCATTTTATGAAGAAATTGGATTCAAACAACACTCAAATGAATTAAGATTTGATCACATCTAAAAATATTCTTTTGTAGGACGTTTTTTTCGTTTTAGAATTAATGATGCTCCTACACCCATAACAGGTGCAGATAAGATTATGAATAATATTGGCAAGTATTGTACTGCGTCAGTGATGTAACTATCCCGAATTGAATCAATCATAGAATAGGAAACAATACTTCCAGATAATAAAATAATTCCTCCAACAATAATTAAACTACCAATTTGTTTAGAACCATAATTTCTAGACATAATATAAGCAACTGCAGCTAAAATTCCAGCAGGTGCAACACCAATTGAAACAAATTGAATTAATTTTGGATCAGGTGAAAAACCTTGTGCAACAACAGCATCTTCAGGTACAGTATTCATAAAATTATAAACAGAAATCATTTCACCGGCAAACATCGCAAAAAGACCAACACTAGTTATTGCAAGCCATTTTTCTATTGCCATAATTTAGACTCAATACAGATGATAAATAAACCATTCAGAAATTAAATAATACCAACAAGATTAGCTAATTCTTTTCTACAGGCAACTCCAAGTTTTTCAGCAGCATCTTCAGGAGAAACATCATTTAAGAAAATACCATAACCACGTTCTAGACCAGACCAGGATTTAGTAATTGGATAAATTTCAATATGCCAATGAATTTGTCTAGTATTTTTCTTTTCAGGAGAAAGGTGAAAAACCAAATTATATGAAACATTTTTAACAGTTTTTGTAAGTCCACCTAGAGTTGCTCTTAAAATTAAAGATAAATCGTTAATTTCTTTTTGAGTAATTTTTGAAAAACTCGTTGTGTGTTTTTTTGGGGAAATCCAAAATTCATAAGGATATGATGGAGCCCAGGGTGAAAAAGCAATAAACCCATCAGTTTGAAGAATTTGTCTAGGACCACTTAGTTCTTCATTAATGGTTTGGCACATATGACAAACACCTTTTTCATTCAAAATTTTATGAGATGCTTCAGCCTCAGCATCAATGATAGGAGGGATAGTAGAAAGAGTCAGAATGTTCAGATGAGGATGAGGATTTGTATTTCCTGCAAGTTCACCACTGTCACCATAAATGGAAACATATGTCACACCTTTTTGAGTATAAAGCCACCTCAATCTATCCTGTACAACAACTAAAACATTAGACCATTGTTCAGGAGAAATTGTTGCAAACGAATCTTTTGAATTTGGAGATGCAACAATTACGTAATGATAGCCATATGCAGGTTCACTGTAAAATGGTTTTTCACTGTAAGAATTTTCAGTTTCAACAGAAACAATAGGATTTTTACTTTCAAAAACACGAATAGACCAACCTTCAACATAATCATCATCACTGTCTTGAAGACGTTGTAACATTCCATCTTTTTCGACAAGAGACAAAACGGAAGGTTTAGTCATAGATTCATTGCCAGGAGCGAAAGGATTTTTTTTAGAATCAATTTTTTTACCATCTTTTTTAGAAACAATCATGAAACGCTCAGAAACATAATCCTTACGCATATCACCCATAATGGTAATTGAAAGTGATTGTATGTTAAAATGTTTTCTTAAATTAAACAATATAGGTAATTTAAAAAATTGAAAAAATAAAAATTTCAAATAAGCATTTAGAATTAAAATTTATAAAAAAATGATCGCAAATGCATTGCAAGATTTAAAACAGAGATCAAAAGTTTTGATAAACAGATATCTAATGAATAATTCTGACATTCACATGATTTACGTTCTTTTAGATGGAGTAGGAGATCTGCCACACCCAGATTTAGATGGAAAGACACCGTTGGAATCTGCAAATACACCAATATTAGACAAAATTGCTAGTAATGGTTCTAGTGGTGAAGTTATTTCAGTAGGTAAAGGAATAGCACCAGAATCAGATATTGCTGTTTTCAATATGTTAGGTTACAAATTTGAACATGCAGATTATGCAGGAAGAGGGGTCATCGAAGCAATAGGGGTTGGAATTGATTTTAAAGATGGAGATTTAGCATTAAGGGGAAATTATTCGACATTAAATGAGAAAGAAGTAATAACAGACAGAAGAGCAGGCAGACAAATTGAAAAAGAAGATGCAGATGGAATTGCAAAGGAGTTGGAGAATAAAATTAAATTTTCACTTCCAGATACCAAAATTGTAGTTTCACCAACAATAGGACATAGAGTAACAGTAAGAATAAGGGCATCAGCTAAAAAACTATCAGCAAGAATCACAAATACAGATCCAGCTTATAGCAACATTGGAGGTATGGGAGTAGCAAAAGCAGTAGGAGAATTTTTAAAAATTGAAAAATGTTTACCTTTAGAGGACAAAGAAGAATCTAAACTTACAGCAAATTTAGTAAATGAATTTTCAGAACAATCAATAAAAATTATGAAAAATAGTGAGATAAATAAAAAACGTAAAGAACAAAATAAAAAACAGTTAAGTTGTATTTTACTTAGAGATGCAGGTAACAAATATCCTGATGTGGTACCAATTAACGAAAAACATGAAATGAAATTTTCATGTATAGTTGATATGCCAGTTGAACTTGGAATTTCAGAAGTTCTCAAAATGGAAGCATTTGAAGCAGGAGGTCTAACAGACTATGAAGAAAAAGCAAAAGTTGCTGCAAAAGCAATGGAAACACAAAATGCGATATACGTTCACCTCAAAGGGCCAGACGAATTTGGTCATGATGGAGATGCGATAGGCAAGATGAAAAATATAGAGGAAATTGATCAAAGATTTTTCAAAACACTTGTGGAAAATATTGACTCAAATAAAGTCGCAATAATTATTTCAGCAGATCATTCAACTCCATGTATCAATAAAGGACATAGTGATGATCCAGTACCAGTAGTAGTTTCAGCAGATTTTATTAAAAATGACGGTACAACAAGAATGACTGAAGAACAAGCAAAAAAAGGAAGCATAGGATTACTGCAAGGTTCAGAAGTAGTTACAAAATCTTTAGAATTAATTAGATCTCAAATAAAACCAAATCATTAATTTTTTGCATCTCAACAGATTTTTTTCTAATTCTTTCAACATCGATTGAATGGTACATAGAAGGAGAAGTTCCTAATTTGTCCAAAGCTCTAGTTAACATGGCAACACCAATACTCAATTCATTTTCCTGAGCATGGGCAAATGCAACAGCTACAAGGATAATTCCTTGAACCAATTCTTTTTCACGACCAAAACATTGTTTCCAAACACCTTCAAATGCTTCATGACATTCCCAAAATCTTTCATTATTAAAATAGAAAATTCCATCTTTAATCCCCTGATCCATTTCAATTTCTTCTTCCACTACATGACGTATGTTATCTAGATCTCCAATAGGGGATAATTTTTCTACAAGTACATCTACATCTTTTGTTTCAATAGCTACATCAAATTCAATAAAAGTTGTAGCAACTCTAGCTAGTCGAATATGAGTATTCATTCCAGAAATTAGATCTCTTGAATAATGAAGTATTTCGCGGGAGTTTATAGGTACATGTTTTTCATTTTTTAAATGAATTAAATATCGTTCCACATCAGTAATTCACAGTATTTTCTTAAATTTCTTGTGTAGTTTCAACTAGGTTTATATGAAATATCCAAAGGATTTTGGATACATGTCACTCATTCAGACGCTTTCAGATGTCAATAACACCTTCTTATCAAGAAGAGAGTTAACTTGTGACTTCCCAGGACTAAGTGGGAAACTCAAGAGTATGGAGGCAATAGATATGGTTACAAAAGAATTCAAGTTAGATGGCAAAGTGGTTATTCCAATGAGACTAAAAACACATGTTGGAATGTTAAAAGTTACAGGAACATTCTATGTATATGATGATGAAGGATTGGCAAAAAAACATATCAATCCAACAATTTTTTCAAGATTAGAAAAAACTAAAGCAAAAATTGCTGAAGCTGAAAAAGCAGCAGCTGAAGAGGCACCAGCTGAAGAGGTACCAGCTGAGGAGAAAACAGAATAATGCCTGTGGAAAAAAAAGGCAGTAAAGGATCGAGTCCAAAAGTTTATGAATATTTCAAAGTTGATGGCGACAAAGCAACTAGAATTAAAAAAAATTGTTCAAGATGCGGAAAAGGAGTATACATGTCAGAACATAAAGATAGAAACACATGTGGAAAATGTGGACTAACAGAATTTAAACAATAAAAAAATAAATTAAGATTAATACAATCGTTTCTTACGAATTTTAGAACTTTTTTCTTCCAACTGATTTATTTTTGTTAAGAATTTAGAATCAAGTTTAATTTTAGACAAAGATTCTGCAGATAATTTTACATTATTAGCATCTAATGAAATATTAGATTTAGGTAAATTTCTATCAGACCAAAATTTAATAACTTTATCTTCTAATTTATAATCGCGAAAACCAGAAGGAAATTTTTTAGTAATATGATGCAACAATGTCCTATCTTTAAAAACAACTCGAGGTTCAAATAATCTTGTTTCATCACTGTATACATTTTCAAATAAATTACCAGATATTTCATCAGATAGTAATTCCATTTTTGAAATTTTTCTCAATAGTTCTAAAAAATGTAAGAATTCATGAGCCAAAATAGCATGAATTGTACCCTTTAAACCATAAGCAATCAAAGGTGCAGAAATTTGAATAACAACTTGAAATTTTTCTTCAAACACAACAGGAATAGTTCTAGCAAAAAGAATACCATACTCATAAGAATTTGGATCAGAAGATGAAAGTACAAGAGAAGGTTCCACATATGCGACAGGGTATTGAATTCCAGAAGCTTTTTCGATTCGGTCTATCCCAGCAACAGTGATAGGAAAACGTTGCAATGTTAAATCATAAACATCATCAGGAATAAGACCCTTAGAATGTGCATCTCTAAAACGTATTAAAGGATCCAACACTAATTGTTGGAAATTTTAATGTAAAAATGTTGATTTTGTTAGGATGATCTTGGTTTTCCAGACTTTGCTTTCTTTACTTTACGTGTATTTGCTCTTTGATCAGCATGTCTTTGATGTTTACCTTTTTTTCTCATTGGCATGACAATCAATTAAATTTAGCGTTAGTTAAAGTTATCATTTAACGAATATATCTAAAAAATCAAATTCTTGAGCCACACAAGATGTACTAAAAAGTGTAGAAATATTGGGCGAAACATCATCACCAGTAATGAACCGTTTGACAGGTAAACCACCTTCAGCTGTAATAATTATAGTGATTTGAGTCATAGAATTTTTTTTATATTTTAAATTAAAAATTTTTTTTTCATAGCATTTACCAGATTTTTCACATATCAGAATCGGCGTAGATGTAAGATCTTTTAATTTTTTTAGATGTTTAGAATCAATTTGAGATACAGTAGAAATTTTGATTTTAATTTTTGAATGAAAGATGAGAGGAGATTTAGGAGACTCGTTGACTAATTTGAGATTAAAAAGAGACAAGTAATCTAATTTTTCATTATTTAACTTTGGGTTTCGTTTAGAGGGATTGTTTATCTTAACAAAAAACGGTCTTCCAGAACCTAAAACTAAACTAGACTCATCTTCGCCACCTATCCAAGTAAATTTAGCAGTAGTTCCACCAAATTTTTTAAAGATTAATTTTGAGATAATTCCCTCCACGCTTGTAAATTCTGAAATACCATGAAAATTACAAATTCTACATCCCTTTCCAGAACAATTATCACAAGATTTTTGTTTTTGCGCATATCCTCTCTCAGATTTCACATATCTACCAGAAACAACAATAGATTTAGACCGTAATTGACATGATTCATCTTTTATATTTACTGTAAAAGTTATCTCAGGATCTACAGGATCCATTATTTTTGTAGTTTTTTTGGTAAAAGATTTCATCAATTCTTTTGCAATGTCTGTTTTAACACTATCAATTCCTTTAAGTTGATATTTAGATCTTAGAAAATCATCTCTATCTACAATTGAAGGTTTAATCATTATGCCAATACCATATGTTTGGAATTCATAATTTAATGATAAGTCAAGCATTAATTTTAAAAAATGGCTTAAATTACAAAATAGATTTTTACAAACATAACATTTACCTTTAGAAGTATAATGTTTTTTTAATTTTCTACCAAGAAGTTTGTTTGATGATAGATGTAGTTGTTTTGAAAATAAACGTCCTAAACATTGATCACATAAATTATATTTTTTAAGGATTGAATTTGTGATAGAAGTAATTTCAGAATAATTAGACATAATAAATTGAAATTAGTATTTGATATTATCCCAATCCCATTTTTCTAAGAGTACCTTGCATTTGACGACCTTTTGAGGCCTTCATTAAATTCTTAGAATTTTTATAATTCTTGAGTAATTCTTTAACTTCACCTTCAGGCCACCCAGAACCACGAGCAATTCGTTTTATTCTAGAGGAATTAAGTAAGTCAGGATCTGCCTTTTCATCTTTATTCATACTTTGAATTATGTATCTCCATTTTGAAACTCTACCTTCCATTTGATCAACTTGATCCTCCTTCACCATTCCAGACATTCCAGGCATACTATCAAGAAGCCCTTTCAAAGAACCAACTTTAGTAACTTCTTCTAGCTGATAAAAGAAATCATCCATATTCATTTTTCCACTAGAAATTCGTTTCATTCTAACATCATCACCTTCATTTTCTAATCTTTTTGCTAAATCCAATACAGCCTGAACATCACCCATTCCAAGTAATCTACCTACAAATCTAGTGGGGGAGAATTTTTCTAAATCATCAATACGTTCACCAGTACCGATGTACATTATTTGAGCACCAGTTGCAGCAGATGCAGCAAGTGCACCACCACCTTTTGCAGAGCTATCTAATTTTGATATTATAACACCACCAACTGGAATTGTTTTATGAAATGCTTCAGCTTGATTGAAACATTGTTGGCCAATAGTACCGTCAATTACAAGTAAAGCTAAATCAGGATCTGCAACTTTGTTAATTCGACCCATCTCCTCAAGTAAATCATGTTCTTCCTTATGTCGACCTGCAGTATCAATGATAATTACATCAAGAGATTGACCTGCAAAATGTTTCAATCCATTTTGAACAATGTTTGGAGAATCCTTATTATTTTCCTCACCATAAACTTCAACCCCAGATTTTTCACACATCATTTTAAGTTGAACCAAAGCACCAGGTCGATAAGTATCAGCACCTACAACTCCAACTTTAAGATCTTGTCCAGTTAAAAATTTAGCAAGTTTTGATGCAACAGTAGTTTTCCCGCTTCCTTGAATTCCTAGTAGAATAATTTTATTTTGTTTTCCAGATTTAAAATTAAAATCAGATTCAGTACCTAATAATTTAGATAATTCATCATAAAGAATTTTAACAATATGATCTTTACGTGAAAGTCCAGGTGGAGGGGTTTCATTTAATGATCGTTCTTCCAATCTCTTAGTGATTTCAAGGACCAGTCGTACATTGACATCAGATGTCAATAATGCCCGTTGAACATCCTTACAAAGATCCTTAATTAATTCCTCATCTATGCCTGAAGATTTAACAATCTTTTTGATTGCATCACCTAAACTAGTTTTTAAACCATCAAGCATTGTAATTTAACTCCGCATCCACTATTTCAAACCTTCCTCTATACCCATCCCAATTTTTTGTGAATTGGTTAATTTGAATAGGATTAGAAAAAAGAGGACAGTCAAGTACAAAAGTTTCAGATTCTCCACCTTCAAAATTTAAATTGAATCCAAATTTCTCAGAGAGATTATTTAAAATTTCAATATCAGATTTTAAAATTAATTTTCCTAACCATTCTTCATCTAAACCATCAGAAGAAACAGTAATCATTAAAAAATGGAAGTTAGAATCAAGTAAGTCATTCATGTATGTTTTTGGTTCAGTGTTCCATAATGGTGCAAGAGAAATTAAATTTAATTTTGCACATAAAATATCAAATTTTTCTTTTTGAAATTTACTTTTAATTCCACCATGAACTAACCCATCAATTTTAAATTCATCTTTTGCATTTTGCAATAATTTTTCCATTACAATTAACTCATCAGCAGTTTCATCAGAATTTGAAGAAATAGTTAATTGTGGAATTTTCATAGATTCAGATTGTAATCTTGTCCATTTTAAATTAGAATGATGTAAAAGATGACTTTCTTCAGATTTTGGAAATATGCTCAACAGACATACAACATCATGTCCTTGTTTTTTAGCAAGATGAATAGCATATGTGCTATCCTTTCCACCAGAAAAAAAACAAGCCAATCTCATAATATAATAAAAAAAATCAGTCTAATAAGATTCTAGAATTTATCAAAAGAGATGCTTCAATACTCATAATCGTCATCATAAATCAGACGGCTTTTCCAACAATCATCAGCATCTGAAATAGTTTAAAATTAATAGAATTTTAGTGCTATGATTAAAATGAAATTATAAAATATTTCAGTAAAATTATCAATCTAACTGTTTTTGATACTCATAATTTTGGTATGTTCCATAACAACCCAATATTCAACATTTTGTCCATTTTCTAATTTTCCTTCAACAGACTCATCAACCATAGCAACATCTATGGTTTCAAAGGTTTCAGAATCCATAACTTGTACAGTTCCACCATTAATTGAGATGATTTGGCCAACTTTTTTGTTAATCATTGGAATGTGAATTTGCATACTTACAGGGCCAACATGTGGTCTATTTTTTCCATCAAAGATACCTTGACCAACTATTCTAGCTTTTGCTGCACCGTGTTTTCCAGGTTTTGACGTATCATATTCAATAATTCTACAAGCCTCACCACTAGGTTGATCAGTGTGTGGAAGCAGAATATATGATCCAATTTTTAAAGAACCTAGGTCAGATGGTTTACTCATAAAAAACAGTTTTTGCTCGAATATTTAACTTCTACTTTAGCTGATCAAGAATTGAAAGACTCAACAAATTAGATAATGTGAACCCTTTTCTAGTAACATCACGTTGTGTTTGATCACAATATTTTTTTACGCTTTGATGGCTTTTTTCACTAGCAACTTCAATCACAATAATATTTTCAGAATAAGGAAAAGTGAATTTTGAAGTAATAGAACAAGTAGTAGTCATATTCCCAAGTCCAGCAATTTCAATCTTTTCTCTTTTTAGTAAAATACCTGCAATTTCTTGTAAATCTTCTTCCTCTTCATCATATTCTAAATAATATATGGAAATAAAATTAGTTTCTCCCAAAACTTCTCGTTCAAAAAGTTCATCATGAATATTAAATACAAATGAAGTTTTTTCTTGAACATGTTCAGATAGTTCTTTTTCAATAATTGAGCCATCTTTGAATTTAGCTAATAAGTAATGATTAGCTGAAGTTGAAAAATAGGGTTGACTATCACTAGAAAAAGTACCAGTGACAAAAAATAATTTTTCAACATTTTTAGAACTAGTCCAAGATTCTTTTAATTCAAGAGAATCACGATTGTGTAAATAAGGGGCACAAACATACCCAGAATAGGATAATTTTAATTCAGACACAATATTAATTGGAATTTTTAAGGGTATTTATCAATATATTAAATACAGATTAGAAAAAGCACGATAGTTTTTAAGAGCAATAATTTTTATAATTTTTGTCCCGTGGTAGCTCAGCCTGGTAGAGCTTCCGGCTGTAGTTGTTGGCTTAAGATGGCTGACCGAAAAACAGCATATCAGGCATACAGAAACCGGGTTGTCGAATGTTCAATTCATTCCCGCGGGACCACAAACTTACTAGATAATAAAAATAATAAAAAAATAGACTGTTTAAGAAAACATAGATGAAATCTTAATTTAAAAATTCAAATGT
>Ga0209047_1002460_pt1 | contig 12453 bp, 15 predicted proteins | sample SaaInlV_165m_DNA_3_FD_184681 | JGI IMG/M metagenome (GOLD analysis project Ga0209047, IMG submission 184681) | Marine microbial communities from expanding oxygen minimum zones in the Saanich Inlet - Saanich Inlet SI037_S3LV_120m_DNA (SPAdes)... | ecosystem: Environmental > Aquatic > Marine >...
TCGTAATAGCGTTTATAAATCTTGGAATTGAATCTTCTCTTTCAGCGATTGAATAAAAATCGCAATACATACATTTTACAGCGCAAAATGGGATGTGGATATAAATACCAGCTGGTGTTTTCATGTCATTAAATAATAGTAATTAATTGATTTAAGAATCTACTCGATTGGCTAGTGAAATAATTTTAATTTATTACACTCAATTTTTTGATTAATTTTTTCTCGTGAAACCGGTGAAGTAATAAGCGAAATTTCGCCTATGAAATTTGACATTAAAATTGTTGAGACAGATAAAGAACTCCAATCATGTTTGTCTATTAGGCGAGATGTTTTTATCATAGAGCAAAAGATACCTGAGTCAATAGAACTTGATGACCATAAAATTGATGCAAAATATTTTTTAGCAACTCTATCGGAAAAACCTGTGGGAACAGCACGATACAGAAAAACAGACTTTGGTATAAAGTTGGAGCGATTCGCAGTTTTGGAAAATGCAAGAAACTTTGGGGTTGGAAAGGCATTAGTTCTGTTCATTATAAATTATTTGAAAAATGAAAAAAAGATTTATTTAAATGCACAAAAATCGGTCATTGATTTTTATGCAAAACTTGGATTTGATTCTAGAGGAGATATTTTCTTCGAAGCTGAAATTCCCCACCAAAAAATGGTTTTCTCTGGTTAAGTTTTATAATATGTCACAAAGTATTTACTCACGTCTAGGGAGGCTAATCTTTCCCTACTGGTCCGTTCTTTTGGTTTCTACAATATCAGCGCTGATATATGTGGTTTTCAACAGTATTTCCATTTGGTTAACGGCTTCTCTTATCAACAATATTCTCACGGATTTTGACAAATTGGTAGAAAACCATAAGGTTTTGTCCAATGAGATTAATAGTTTAAATGATCAATTAAAATATTGGACAAATGAACTTATTCTTCGTGATTCACCCCTTGAAACGGTAAAAATATTATGTGTCACATTAATGGCTGTCTTTATAATTAAAAATATTTTTCTTTATATTAAAAATATATGTCTAACCTATATCCAATATATTTTGATAATCAAGATTCGGAATGATATTTATCATCATTTCCATAATCTTTCTTTATCATTTTTTGATCGTTCAAAAAGCGGGGAATTAACATCCATAGTTATTACAGATGTTTCTAATATGCAGGTAGCCTTGGGTACCAGTTTCCATAAGGTGCTTGTGGAACCCATTAACATTCTAATGTTCCTTTCCCTTTTATTTATCATTAATGTGAAACTGGCTCTTTATGCCACTGCTATTATCCCCATCACAGCTATGATTGTTTTTTGGATTGGTCGAAGCATTAGACGGAAATCAAGACGGACAGTAAAACAGATTGCAGGAATTATGGGTATCATTACGGAGATTCTAAATTCTGTCCGTGTTGTAAAAGCATTTGGGACAGAAGATTATGAAAGAAAAAGGTTTCAGAAGGAGCAGGGTCGCTACTACAATCTGGTTATAAAGCAAGCAATATTGCGTTTGGCCACTTCACCAATCACTGAAACCATCGGGGCCAGCATCTTTGTTTCATTGCTTTGGGTCGGAGGTGTGGATGTATTGGTTACAGGTATTATGAATTCAGAAGATTTTATACGTTTTATTTTGATCCTATTCAGTGTACTAGGCCCGGTTCGATTATTAGGTAATGTAAGCGTTAATCTTCAAACGGGTTTTGCTTCTGCAGAGAGGGTTTTTAATATTTTAGATACACCAGTGGATATTATTGAAAAACCAGATGCTATAGATATACAAGTATTTTCTAAAGGAATTGAATTTTATAATGTGGGATTTAATTATGATGAAGGTGATACAGTATTATCAAATGTTTCATTCTCAATACCTAAAGGAAGTGTTGTTGCCATTGTAGGATCAAGCGGTGCTGGAAAATCAACTATTGCTGATTTGATTCCACGATTCTATGACGTAAAACAAGGTGCAATAAAAATCGATGGAGAAGACATTCGAGATATGACTTTATTTTCACTAAGAGATAAAATGGGAATTGTTACCCAAGAGACGATCTTATTTGATCAAACTATTGAATTTAATATTACCTATGGAGTTTCTGATTATACGGGAGAAGACTTAATAACCTCTTCAAAAGCAGCCAATGCTTATGATTTCATCCAGAAACAGTCCAATGGATTTCAAACAGTTATTGGCGAAAAGGGTGTAAAACTTTCCGGTGGGCAAAGGCAAAGATTGGCTATTGCTCGTGCAATTTTAAAAAACCCACCAATATTATTATTGGATGAAGCAACATCTGCTTTAGATACAGAATCTGAGCGTTTGGTTCAAGAAGCCTTGGAAACTCTCATGGCAGACCGTACGGTAGTAGTGATTGCTCATCGCCTTTCTACGATAAAAAATGCAAATAAAATAGTTGTTTTAGATGAGGGGAAAATTTGTGAAGAAGGGACTCATAAAGAGCTTCTTCAATTGGATAGACATTATAAATCTTTATATGACAATCAGTTCCGTGATTAGAATTAGATGTATTTTAAGAAGTTCATGTCATTTAAGAAAATGATAATTCATCAAATCTTTGTAATTTGTATTATTTTTCTATCAATGTCTGGTGCGTCAACTATGGTTAATTTGATTATCAATAATAAAATATTAGTGTTTATTTTTTCAGGGATAGTTTATTTATTATTTTTATCGATCATAGTATACATATTCCCTTTCATTATATCATCAGATAGAAAAGAGAATAAAGAAAAATTCGTCTATTTTATTAAGTTTATTAATCTCAACTAATTATATTATGTCAAATAAAGTGGTTGCATTATTACCAATGAAAGGTCATTCTGAAAGAGTGCCAAATAAAAATCTTAAGCTATTTTATGGAAAACCATTATATCATTCAATAGTAAATCAATTACTGTTGACTAAAACAATTGAAATGATTGTTGTTGACACTGATTCAATTGCAATTAAAGATGATATTAATAAAGAATTTAATGATATTACTATTATTGATAGACCAAAAGAAATCCAAGGTGATTTAGTCTCAATGAATAAAATAATTTTGCATGATTTATCAATTATAAAAAGTGAACACTTTTTACAAACTCATAGTACAAACCCTTTAATAACAGCAAAAACGATTGATACTGCGGTTAACCAATATTTTTTCGACCTTGATAATTATGATTCATTATTTTCTGTTAATGAGTTAAAAACGAGACTTTATGATAAAAATATGCAACCCATTAATCACAATCCAGGAGAATTAATAAGAACCCAAGATTTAGAGCCACTTTATGAAGAAAATTCAAACTTTTATATTTTTTCTAAATCATCATTTAAAAATGCAAAAAATGAACGAATAGGGATAAAACCAAATTATTTTGAAATAAATAGATTTGAATCAATTGATATTGATAACAAAGAAGATTTTTTATTAGCAGAAGCTATTTATAGGCAAAATATAGGATTATAAATATGAAACTAAAAAATAAGCTGGAAATGAATACCTTGTCCATCGGGTCTTGGGTGACCATTGGACATCAATCTATCATTGAAATTATGGCAACAGCAGGCTTTGATTGGTTGGTAATTGATATGGAGCATTCTGCTATAACACTTGATAAAGCCCAAGGGCTTATTACAGCAATACAATCCAAAAATATGGCTGCACTTGTTCGTGTAGGATCTAATGATGAATTGATTATTAAACAAATCATGGACGCCGGAGCTGATGGTGTTGTTGTCCCCATGATAAACTCAAAAGACGATGCGATAAAAGCAGTAAAATCAGTGCACTATCCTCCAGAAGGTAATCGAGGCGTAGGATTGGCTAGGGCACAAAATTATGGAATTGGTTTTGATAAATATAAGGAATGGTTAAAAAGAGACTCTATCATCATAGCACAGATAGAGCACAAAGATGCTGTTGAAAATATAAGTGAAATAATTTCTGTTAAAGGAATTGATGGCGTTATTATTGGTCCTTATGATATGTCTGCGTCATTTGGAATTCCGGGTGAATTAGATAATCCTATATTATTAAATGCTATTAAAAGAGTTGAAAATGTATGTAAGGGATCAAACTTTACTTTAGGATATCATATTATTAAACCAAATCATACAGAAGTTCAAGAAAAAGTAGAATTAGGCTACTCATTTATTGGGTTTAGCCTTGATTTCTTTTTTCTTGGAGAAAAAGCTAGAGATGAAATGAAGGAGTTAATAAATGGATAGAGGGAAAAAAGTAATTGTTTTCGGTGGGTCTGGTTTTTTAGGAAGCCATGTAGCAGATTCTCTAACAAAAAGAGGATTTGGTGTGACAATATTTGATATTAAAGAGTCATCTTATTTACAAGAGACTCAATCGATGATTGTGGGGGATATTCTTGATCAAGACCAAATTGATAATGCACTTATGGGACATGATATTATATATAATTTTGCTGGTATTTCTGATATTAATGACTGTCATGAACATCCATTGGAAACTATTAAATATAATATTTTGGGGAATGCTCAAATTTTAGAATCAGCTGTTAAAAATAATATAAAAAGATATTTGTTTGCAAGTTCTGCTTATGTCTACAGTGCATCTGGGTCATACTACAGAATTAGCAAGCAATCTTCAGAACTTTTTGTCGAATCTTTTTCAGAAGAGAATAAAATGGATTATTCTATTTTAAGATATGGTTCTCTTTATGGTGATAGGGCTGATAATAGAAATAGCCTTCATCGTATTATTGAAATGGCCGTTAAAGATGGGAAAATTGATTATCATGGAGATGGATCTGAAACACGAGAATATATACATGTTAAAGATGCTGCCGAGTTAAGCGTAGATGCATTATCTGATATATACAAAAATGAAATACTAATGCTTACAGGATCAAAATCAATTAAATATAATGATTTATTGGAAATGATAAATGAAATGTTTTCCAATAAAATTGATATTAAGATGCATTCAAAAAAATCAAAAACACATTATAAAATGTCTCCATATTCATTTAATCCTAAAATGGCTAAAAAATTAGTTTCCAACCCACATGTTGATTTGGGGCAGGGAATTTTAAACCTAATTGAAAAAATACATAGTAAACTACACTCGTAGCAAAATTTGGCCATGATATCGGGTGATATTATTTACACGGATAGTTTAAATAAATTTGGTGTTGTTATTTCTCAAAGAATTATCGATGTCCTATCAAAAACAATCCAAAAACATAATAAATGCTTTATGGCAGTTTCGGGAGGCAGCACTCCTTTGTCTGTTTATAAAAAACTCATTGATAGGAAATATAGTGATGCATTGGATTGGACAAAAGTTCATCTATTTTTTATAGATGAACGCTGTGTGTCAAAAAATGATAACGACAATAATTTTAAATCATGTTTTGATGCCTGGTTACATTGTTTCCCCGAAATCAAATTTCACCGTATTGAAGGATGGATTGAAGCTGAAGAAGCAGCTTTAAAGTATGAAAAAGACATTAAATCAATATTAGATATAAGGAATGGTATTCCACAGTTTGACTTAATCTTTATGGGTATGGGAGAAGATGGGCATATAGCATCATTATTTCCAGAATATGTATTTGAAAACAAAACAAATCGTTATGTGGAAGATATCTATGTTAAATCAGAAAAAATGGCTAGAATTACAATGACAATTCCCATTTTAAATAATGCAAAAAATAGAATTATCGGAATTATAGGTGAAAAAAAGAGACAAATCTTCAAGGATTTATTAAACTCTGATTATAAAAACTACCCTATAGCGAAATTACTTTGTTCTGATACCAAGGATACTTGGGTAATAAACGATACTTGGGTAATAAACTAAATGAAATATAAAAATATCATTTTTGATTTTGATGGTGTTCTTGCTGAATCTGTTCATATAAAAACTCAAGCATTTTATAAAATGTACGAACCTTTCGGAGTTACTGTAGCTGAAAAAGTTGTTCAACATCACAAGACAAATGGTGGTATGTCTCGGTTTGAAAAATTCCCGTTTTATCATAAAACATTTCTAAATCTGGATTTAAATAATAATGATATAGAATCTCTCACAACTATGTTTTCAAATATTGTTGTACAGGATGTTATCGATTCAGCTGAAGTCCCGGGTGCATTATGGTTTTTAGAAAAGTATTTTAATAAAAAAAAGTGGATTGTTTCAGCCACACCTAAAGATGAAATTTTTAAAATTATTGAAAAAAGAAATATGTCTATATTTTTTAATAAAATATATGGTTCACCTGAAGGAAAAATATCCATTGTAGAAAAAATAATTAATGAAAACTGTTTGATAAGAGATGAAACTATATTTTTGGGTGATGCCTTAAGTGACTATAATGCTGCGACAGAAAATGATATTGATTTCGCACTTCGTAAGACACCGGAGAATAAAAAACTATTCTCAAAAAACCCGAATTTGATTCGATTTATAGATTTTTATGAACTTGATAAGCAAATTAACAACTAATATATGAAGATATTACTTACGTCTACTTCTTTTCAAGACACACCAGGCAAACATCACGACGGACTTAATGAAACAGGGTTTATAATCGATACACTTCGTGGACCCGTAAAAGAAGATGTTCTACTTCCCATCATTGCTAAATATGATGGTGTTATATGTGGTGATGATCACTATACACGTAAAGTAATAGAAAAAGGGAAAGCGGGAAAACTAAAGGTAATATCAAAGTATGGGATAGGATTAGACAAAATTGATTTAAAAGCTGCTCTAGAATTTGAAATAAAAGTTACTAATTGTCCGGGAGTAAATCATATGGCTGTTGCTGAACATATTTGGGCTTTAATCTTGGCTTTTTATAAAAACATACCTGATGAAATAAACTATACACGCTATGGAAAATGGGAAAGATTAATAGGGCATGAAATCTATGGGAAAAAAATTGGTGTTGCGGGGTTAGGTAGAATTGGGAAAGAAGTATTGATAAGAGCAAAAGCATTCGGATTAAAACTTTATGCTTTTGACAAATATATAGATACAGAATTTGTTAAAGAACATAGTATTAAAATTTGCAATACACTTGAAAAACTTTTTAGTACAACAGATATTATTTCATTAAATATGAATTTGAATAAAGAAAATAAGAAATGTATCACCAAAGAGATCTTGGATAATCATACTAAACGCGGATTATTACTTATTAATAGTGCCCGAGGTGAATTAGTTGATGAAAAAGCAATTGTCTATGGAATAAAAAATAAAATATTAGATGGTTACTTAACCGATGTCCTTAATGAAGAACCTATGCAGAAAGGCCATCCATTTCTAGATTATAATAATATTATTATAACACCGCATATTGGGTCGCGCACATACGAAAGTGTTGAGCGACAGGGTTTAATGGCAGTAAAAAATTTAGTTAAGAGTTTGTTAATATAATTTTAGTGAATGTAAAAATAAGAGATGATTTGATAAAATTATCAAAAGTGGAAATGTATGTTGTACTAAAAGGTGTAGAACACAAACCTTTTGTGGAAAAAGAATGTCAAATTATGCTTATTAAACCAAAAGGGGTCGTTAATACTGGTAAAATTATAAATGATTTGACATCACCAAATGATATTTGGGTATGATTAACGGCATCGCACCACAATATCTAGTTTTGCACTGGCAATGGAGACGAATAGAGAAGTAAGGGCTTCATGTGAGCACGCTAAAGATAAGTCTAAAGATGGAGGTAGTAAATTCCTTCTCGGCGCTACTGGGACCATGGACCATTCTTATACTTGGGTTTCTGGTGTTAGATTAGCAATCGGAAGTTCTTCATCTACCGAAATAACGCAAGGTTTTGAAGAAATAATTACAAAGGAGACTGCTAGAGAATCATCCATGGCAGATCCGGAAAGTGAATTAAAACTGGAAATTACCTATTTCATTCTCTAATATAAAAAGCTGAAAAAAAGCGGCTATTTTTTCCGCCTTTTTTTGTTCATAAAGAGCTTCTTCAATTGGATAGACATTATAAATATCTCTATAATAATCAATTGTTTATTTTTTAAAGTTCCTACATGTTTTAAAGTGAACATAAAATACTAGCTTAGAAAAATAGCATTAAATGCCTTTTTGTCTTCATACATTAACGTATATTTTTTTTGGGAGACTTTCTTTAATCCACTATTTGTGACAACGTAGGCACTATAATCAAAATCACGCATAAATTCAAAAATTCCTTTGATGCCCCCTCCGCCGTGGCGATCCTCTGTTTCTATAAGAAAGTTTGGTCTAAACTTTTTGATCGTTTCTTTCATACCTTTCAAAACTGAGATTTCATGACCTTCTACATCAAGTTTTACAAACCCCACATCCAGCAAATTCATTTTATCAATAATTACAGTAAATACATTAATTGCATTAATATTTTGATTTTCCAATGGTGTGAACAAGTTGCTTTTTTCAATTGTAGCCCAGCCTATACTTTTCTCAGGAACTCGAAGTACAACAACTTTGGAGTCATCATTTGATACTGCAGCATTGACGATATGAAGGTTTTTTTTCCATGGATGGGCACGTGATTCTAGAACAGCAGCAGCATTTAACCGGGGCTCAAAGGCGATGCAGTGCTTAGCCCACTTAAGCAAGTGATAGGTATAAAGTCCGCTTCCAGCACCGATATCAAGTGCTGGTCTATTTTTTGGAATAATTTCGCCCAGATGATATATCTCTTTCTCTCCGAAACGGTGTATACCTCGTATTTTTGCGAAAAGATCAGTTATATAAGGTATCCTGAAAATTAAGCTTCGCTCCTCAGCAGATTGAGCAAAATTATTAATTTCTTGGTAAATTTCTTCTATATTTTTAGGTGCTTGCATAATCTTATTAATCATTTTCTTTTATTAAATCAAATTGCATGAAATTCTTACCCTAAACTCTTTCGGAATGATTTTTTATTATCAATATAGCCACTCCCTTTTTATTGAAAATCATATTGATTTATCATCCTTAAACTGTTCTAAAACTTTTGAACCGAATTCATCAAAACTTAATCGTTTATCATTTTCCATTAGTAGCTTAATCAATTTTTTTTGACATGATTGATTATGATTTTTCCAGTCAATACTAAGCCAATTATTTGATTTATCATCAATGCTGACCATCTGGTCGGAATTCTCTAAAGTACGATAACCTTTGGTAAAGCCAGTTTCAAAAAAACTAAAGCCCATTATGTACAAACTATCAATTTTATATCTTAATATATCTACAATAGCACCGATGCCCGTGTTATAGCGTGTGCCAATCATCTTTGCCAGATTTACATAATATTTTTTTTCAACATAATGTTTTCCAAAATTTGAATTTGATTGTTGATATTCTATTTCAAATTTTTTTGCATGTCTGTAAAAGGGATTTAATTTATAAGGATAAGGACAAGCAAGAAAACTCACATTTTTTTCTGACATCTCTTTATACTTCACCAATCCTCCATGCTCTTCGATTTGATATAAACAATGATAAATTATATCTGTTTTAGATCCTAAATACATCTGCATTTCTTTTTTTACTGGAAAAGATTTATTGATACGAACAACGATATCAAAGTCATCAATTATATTTCCATTTTCGCTATCAAGTAGGTGAGGTGCCGGACCAACAATTACTATGCGTTTATCCTTCAAATATTCAGAGAAAGCCTTATCACTAGGTACCGGCAATCCCCTAAAAGTATCATATGACAAATTGAATATATTAGATTTTTTTGGCTCAGAGCTTAAAAACTCTCTTGTTATTTTCATGATGACTTTATTTAACAAATTCATTTTTGATCTTTAATTAATGTTCTTATGATAGTATCCCAAGAATGAAAATAATTATACTCAGTTTTGATTCTCTTTAATATCTTCTCAATAAATGGTAGTTGCTTATCTAAATGTTTATGATAAAATAAAGATAAATCTACATATTCTTGAGGATCTTCTGACCAGACTACTTCATTCTCATTATAAAACTCAAGAACACCTGCTGTATCTGTAACCCCAAATCTTCCTGTACTGAAAACTGTCCAGAATCTATCCTGTATACCTTTTTCAGCTCTCCAACTTGGCGCATTTATAATAGGGCAAAGCTGGCTTTTCTGTAATATTTTTTTATGTACTCTTTCACTAACATGTCGCCTTGTAAATCCTTTGCCTTTGAGAGCACATTTAAATCCATAATTATTTACAAGAGGATCCAAATAATTAAAGATAGAATCAACATTACCTCTTCCTTCTACGCCCCATTTCATACCAACAAATCCTAAATCATATTTAAAGCCACTCATAATAGGTTTTACTTTTTGTAATTGGTCCCAATCATATAAGCATGATCCCCATGGAATCCAAAAAATTCTATCTTTTAACTTCTCACAGATTCTTTTTTTTTCAGGATATATATCATAGCGGGTTTTACATCCAAATGCATAGATATTTACGCCCTGATCAACCATTGATTCAAATCTTTTATAAGGAGGCCAATCAAAATTTTTATAAAATTCTATAGGATTATCACCCCAATTAAAATTTCTATCTCCGTCAACAGCATTTATAGAAGTAAGTTTTTGAATAATAATATCTCCCGGTCTTACTAAGATTCCTTCTTTATATGATTTTAATTGAGTTGAATCTGGAGCCCCCCAACAAATATAAATTCTTTTTTGTCGTACTGATTTTATTTTATCAAGAGAATGATACCACTCAGTTGTATAACCTAGATGTTGAAAAACTCGATAAAAAGCTATCCATGGCCAATAATTAGTATGTGTGGATTTAGTATATCCTAGAAGTGTTATTATGAATTCATTATGCATTTAGTTATACTAACACTTTATTATATAAATTAAAAGATTTAAATAATTGAATATTTTTAATAAATATTCTGGTATAGTAATAGTTGCGGATTATTCTAAAAAATGCAATAAAAACATGCCACCTTAAACTATTTATATGTGTCAGTTTGCATAAAAACATCAAGGAATAAAAAAATTTAAAAAATGTACTTAATAAAGTATTTTTAAGTAATCTACTAAAATAATTAAAAGATATATGATTAGACTGTAGGTATTGTTTTTTAATTAATTTATTTAAAAAAAGATATGTCTGATCAATGAAATCATTAATCAATTCAAAATCATTACAATTTCTCAAAATTTTAACTCTCATATTAATATGTTTACAACAAATATTTATTAATATGGGCTCAATTTTATTGTAGACTTTATTAATACTATAAAAATTGATTATGCTTTCACAAGATTTGAAAATATCAAATATAGTTCGATCAACTGTATTGCAAATTGAGCCTTCAATATCTTTGATGTAATTATAAAATGGGATGTTTACAGATTCTACTTTATTTGCCTTAAGAAGGATATTGTATATTAGGGCACTATCTTCAAAACACTGGCCAACAGGAAATCTGAAATTATTTTTATTCCAAAAATCACGTTTATATATTTTTGTTACAGCATATGAAGAAACTATGCCGAGTATACGTGGGCTTTCTAATATACCTTTACCAAATATATCGATATCAGGGAAGAATGATTTTTTGACTTTTCGATTATTCTCCCAAATAAAAGTTATTGGTGAACAAACAACATCTGATTTTGTTTGTATCCCTTTTTCATACATCTTTTCGCACATATCTTTTTCAACATAATCATCACTATCAACGAATGATATATACTCACCTTTAGCATGCTTTATTCCAAGGTTGCGTGCTTCAGATAGTCCTCCGTTTTCTTTTATTAAGGGGATAATCTTTTCTGGATACATTTCAGAATATTGATCAATTATTAATTGTGAATTATCATGCGACCCATCATTAACTATTATGATTTCAATATCATTTAGTGTTTGGCACGTTAAAGAGTCCAAGCATCTCTTTAAATAATTTTCTGTGTTATAGACTGGTACAATGATTGAGATTTTTATATTATTCATAGATAATGAGTGTTGCCAATAATAATTTCTTAGTGTAATAAACTAGAGGTAAAGTTGATTTAACTCATCTTCTTAATAGGGATGATCTGCTTCTCTTCTTAATAAAGAGCTAACACAATAAACAAAATAGCAGCGTGGTGCAGTTAATCATCTTCAAATCTACACATAAATTTAAAAACAATAAGTATACTGAATTGGGGGTTTGGCGTAAAGATAAGAGTGAAATTACTATATTATTTGTATTGTTCTATGTATGCTACATATAGAATTAGAACTTAGTCGATACTTTTAATTAGTGCTCTCTATTCTTCTCACAAACTTTAAAATTCTTATTGGGATAATTTCAATTATCAAAAATCTTGAATTCAACTCTTAAGTGCAACTCAAAGACTGGTTGTAGAAAAAGCGGAGCCGCTGTAGGCTTCGCACTTTTCTCACAGTCAAATAAGAGGTGCACAAATGAAACACTACAGCCAGCTCACGC
>Ga0209047_1002499_pt1 | contig 12338 bp, 12 predicted proteins | sample SaaInlV_165m_DNA_3_FD_184681 | JGI IMG/M metagenome (GOLD analysis project Ga0209047, IMG submission 184681) | Marine microbial communities from expanding oxygen minimum zones in the Saanich Inlet - Saanich Inlet SI037_S3LV_120m_DNA (SPAdes)... | ecosystem: Environmental > Aquatic > Marine >...
GAGCCAGAGCCAGAGCCAGAACCTGAACCTGAACCAGAACCAGAACCAGAACCTGAGCCTGAACCAGAGCCAGAACCAGAACCGGAGCCAGAGCCAGAACCTGAACCTGAACCTGAACCAGAACCAGAACCAGAACCTGAGCCTGAGCCTGAGCCTGAGCCAGAACCTGAACCTGAACCTGAACCTGAACCTGAACCTGAACATGTTGTAACACAATCAAAAGTTTCTTATAAATATGATGATATTATCTTAGATAGTCTTAATGATTCTCAAAAAAATGATATAATAAGTCAGGTTCAATCTAAATATGTAACTCAGTTAAATATTGATCCAAGTAATATTAGTGTAACGTTAGAATCAGGTACTATAATTGTATATGTAAATGTAACATTATCTGGTTCAATTGATGATAATAAAAGTGTTATTGAAGATATGAGTAATTATACTGATGATGCTGTGACTGAAATATTAGATATTATAAAAGAAGTAAGTGGAAATGATTCAGTAACAACTGATTATACTTATTCTGGTATGGAAACTAATATCTTTACGCTTGGAACTTCTTTCAACGGTACAAATGGGTCGTATGTTGAAGACGGTAATACACGTATATTTACATTTAATAGTAATAATTCAATTGCGTTATATTATTCAAATATACAAAATGTAAATGTTCTTACTGTTGGAGGGGGTGGTTCAGGTGGAGGAAAATCAATATCTGATTATAACGCTGGTGGTGGTGGTGGAGGCGGTGAAGTAAAAAGCACAGATATTGATATTAATTTAGGTACTTTATATGAAGTTATTATTGGGGCTGGGGGAGCAAGAGTTGGTGAATCTACTAATGACTATGTCAACGGCAATAATGGTGAAATTACTTCTGTTATGGGAATTAGTTCAAAGGGAGGAGAGGGGGGCAAATATGGCTATGATACGACTCCGCTCAAGTACGGTTATGGTGGTGCTGGTGGTGCTGGTGGTGCTGGTGATGGATATACTGGTAATGGTGGGGCAGGAGGAACCTATTATGCAAGCACAGGTCCTGGAGCTAGTTATAGTGGTGCTTTTGGAACTTTGGTAAACGGAGTATACTATGGTGGTGGTGGTGGTGGTGGATCACACGGTAAAGAACAAGATGGTGATGGTGGTTTTGCACCAGATATAAACGGAAATTGTTTTGGTCAAGGAGGATATGGTGGTGAAGGAGGTGGTGGTAGTGGAGGAAGTTCAAATCCTCCACAGTGTCGGACGAATGAACCTATTTCTGCTTCAGACTCATTTAACGGAACACCGAATTCGGGAGGTGGAGGTTCCGGACAAAATGCAGTTGATGCACGTGTTTCCACTAATTATGTATCTGATTATTCAGGTGATGGAGGTAGTGGATTGGTAATTATAACAGTTTATTTAAAATCAACAGAACCTGAGCCAGACCCTGAACCAGAACCACCATCACCCGAACCACTACCACCACCACCTATTTCAAATAGACCCGGACCAATTCAATTTTGTAATTCAAGATTTGCAAAGTGTAATATTAATAAAAAATTAGGCGCTGCTTTTCAAAGCGGTAATGTTTCTATTCAAGGGACTACAATACCTAGACGTATATCAGAAGCAATACGAGTTCAAACTTACTTGAAAAATGCTAATTTCGTAATTCAAGACGTATCCTTAAATGTGTATGGTCAAAGGTCCGGGGGTCCATATGGATACGGATCATCTCCAAAAAATACTTTTTAATCCAGTGCGTTAATTAATTTAGAGATAATTTTTTTTTCTCAATAGTCTTTATAATGGTAAAAAGACACGATAAAGGTTCTGATGGTATGTACCACATTGGTTCTCATACTTACGCTATGTTAGAAGGTTCTCGTGCCCAAGTGTGGCACGGAACTGCTTATAAGACTGCTGGTGGATTAAAGAAGGTTGATCTTAAAATGCACAATGGAAGACTTGTTTCCAAGAAAAAGAGTGAATTAGCTAGATCTCAAAAACATCTTAGCGGACATCTTCAACCTAAGGGAAGTGGAATATTTGGAACAGTGACAAAGAAGGGAAGAAAGGGAAGAAAGGGAACACGCAAGAGAAAGGGAACACGCAATAGAAAGGGAGGAATCGCATCATTTTAATAACTTATTAACTAACTTATTAACTAACTTATTAACTAACTTATTAACTAAATAAATAATCATATATATTATTTTTTATTTAGAAGAATGTGATTTTATTATTATTAGTTACGTTATTTAGGATAGTTATGTATCGCAATGTTTAACAATATTTTCTAGGAACTGTTTAGATGATGATGTCGTTCTATAATAATTTACCAACTCGGCAGGACTAATACAATCATCTTTCAACTGACTAATATATTTGTTTGGAAGTTTACTATTATAATAGTGATAATACATATCTTTAATTGTTTGAATACTTGCCTTTTTCATTTCAATCTTCAAATCTATTCTACCTGGTCTAATTAGCGCAGGATCTATTTTGTCGTAAAAATTGCTGGTAATAATTAAAATTCGTCCATAATTCTCATCTAATCCATCTATTAGGTTTAAAATAAATGATAATGTCAATTTATCTTCTTTCTTAAATGGGGATTTAGAAGTAGATTTTTTATCATCACTAACAATTGAAACAGCATTAACTATATTTTCCAACATGTCGAGTTCATTATTACTTACATCAATTGTATCTTTCTTGCTTCTGTCAAGAATAATATCACTCATACAGTCAATATCTTCTAATACAATAATCTTATTTTCAAAGTCAACAGAATTAGTTACATTATTTCCACTATAAGTGGATTCAAAATAATATCTATAAAAATCTGCTTCATTCTTCACCTTATTTAATGGGATTTGAATCAAGTGACGTTTTAGTTTATTAGCAAGACATTTTATAACGGACGTTTTGCCAGTCCCAGGCGACCCCGATAAACCAATACCTAATGTGTATGGATGCCCTTCCTTTTCATACCACTCTTTATTATTGGAAAAAAAATCAATCTTTTCAATCAAATCATTTTTCCCATCAAAATATAAATTATCGAATTTTCTTGTAGATCTAAATGGTCGTTCCATCCAATTCTTACTATTTCCGTCTTCGTCATCGCTGGTTGACGACTGTAGACTGTAAATAAATATTTTGTCTTTACGATGTTCCTCGATTTTTTTCAAATAGTTTAAAGTCAAATTATCTACATAATTCTTTAAATCTATGATAGACAATACGCGACTATATATTTCAATTCTAATAGTATCAACCTTACCACACATCTCAATCAGTTTATCAGAGTCTCCTGTATTGTCTGAAAAAGTAACCTTTACATATATAGTTTTCTCGTTATTTAATGGAAATGCACGACAGTTTGCATCCACTACGTAAATATCTTTATCAAATTTGTTTTTGTTTTCGCAAGTATCAGTGTCTGTATTGTCCATCATTTCTTTTAATCGATTGATTCCATTATAGTTAGATTCGCTATTAATATAGTCCCATATAGCATCAAATCGTTTTCCCCAAATATTGTTGGTTCTTACATTCCAAGAACTATTTCGAAATGTTCGTTTTCCTTCAATAGTGATTGTAGAATAATATCTGTCATTAAAACACGACACATATTTTTTTAAGCTTATGTACTCCGAAATACTATTCCATTGAGAGAAAATAATGGAAATACCTACTGCTATTAAACTAGAAATTATCATATCAATAAATGGGTCCCCTGTTCGCATATTAAATAAAAAATTCATTTTTAATGAATCCAATATTTTTTCAACACTATGAATTTCAGCCATTGTATAACATTATATTATATCTTCGTTTAAACTATATTGATAATTGTAATAGTGGACAAATAACTACAATAACAATACTTAATAACAATAGACGAAGCCATGTGTCACTATAAATAATTTTATTGATAATGTAACGGAATACTGTATATATCATGAAATCCTTAACCATGTAGTTATTTTCCAAATAATACCCTCTTTTCTCGTAATATTCTCGCACACCAATACCAGAAATAATAACTACTCCATTCATACCACTTACGAAAGCAATTTGCTCAGCCTTTTCTAATAATTTTTTACCGAATCCTGTATGCTGAACATTATTTGTCATATATTTTGAATTTACCTTTTGAACACTACCGTATACGTGGAGTTCGCGAATTAAGCCTTTATTATTCAATGTGTCGTGATACACAATCTGATCTTTATTAAATGTATCAGGAATGCGGATGCGCAAGAATCCATAGATTGCCTTTTGGTCATATGTCTCAAATGAAATGAAATATTCGGTCCCGTTAGACGCTCTAAAGTTTCTAACAAACAGTCTAGCATCACCACCATCATATTCGGGATGCCTTTCAATTTCACGATAGCGAATGTCCATACTATATAGGTTTTCGTTACCAATTTTGTCATTGATTACTTGTCTCATATTTCCACATTTTACACCACCTGAAATATAGGTGTCTGGAATATCACGAATAACTCTTGGGAGACGAATCCAAGGAGGACACGTTATCATTCCATATTGTAGAACTTTCGCCATAAGTTCTTTATCTCCACCATATGGTTTGTAACTGCCTTCTTGATGCAATTTTTCAATTTTTGTCCAAGGAACAACTTCACACGGATAAATTTTTATTTGGTCTGGTTGATACTTGTCACTTTTGTATATCTCATCAAACATAGCAATGTCCTTTTCAGGTGTAGAATAAGGCAAATCTGGCATGAGATGAATATCAATCTTGAAACAATTGTTTTTACATATTTCAATTGCCTCAACGACCTTTTCAATGGTATGTCCACGATTAATCTTCTTAAGAATATAATTATCTACTTGTTGGACTCCCAACTGAATACGAGTAACACCCCAATCCAATAGTGTCTGGGTCCAAGGAATTCCATCTTCATCATTTTCTAGAACAGCATCAGGTCTTGTTTCAATACAAATACCAATGATGCGACTTTTTGACATTTTATTATAATCAATTTCTTCTTGTAGACTTCCACATTCTCTCTTTTCAATATCAAAGTATGTATTCACACAGTAAATAAACTGAGTAAAGAATTTTTTTAGGTATGGTTTGGGATACTCTGTGAATGTACCACCTTCAAGAATAAATTCAATCTTGTCACATTTGTGTCCGCATACGAGAAGCGAGTCTAAGCGATTCTTGGTTTGATCAAATGGGTCAAACTTGTTACGATTTGCTCTTTGAACAGCGGGTTCTTTTGACAAATAGCTTCTAGGTTGAGGAACCCAATTATTTCCCTCGTGTGCAGGTTCGTTAGGGCAATAAAAGCAATCGTGTTTACAACTGAAATCTTGTCCGTCTGGTGTTGGGGAAGTAAGGATTGTAATTTGATTAATACCAGACATGTCATTGGCTGGTTTTTTCATGAGGAGTAAACATAACATGGATTCTTCCTCAATTTTCCGTTGTTGGATAAATTTGCGATAATAATACAACAGTATAGTTTTCTTTATTTGAATCTTACGGGGGCGTAAATATTTCTGTATCTCTCTAGTAATTTTATCTCTAAGAATATTGAAAATTTGCTTATGTTTCAAAACCCCTTTATCCATTTTATCATTGTACAATTTATCACTCCAAACTATTAAATAGTTAAGTAATTCAAGTATTAGGTTCTCATCATAGTTGATATCTATATCGCTATTCTGATTTTTAATAATATCCTCAATGTCATTGATCATTTTAATTTAATTAATAATAATAATTACGTATTAATTAAATTCAATTTTATGTATTAAGTGTGTAAATTTTCAAAGGAATTTACTTTGATAAAATTATCTTCTACAATAAACAATTGAGATTCCTCTTTAATAAAATTCTCAAAATATCGCTTACTTGTTGTGAATCTATGTTTTGCTCCAGAATAAAATTGATATAATTCATTTATTGGTATTTCGTTTGAATATATTTCAATATGTGATACATTTGTCTTGTATTTTTTGAGCGAATTAATAATATCTTGTTTTTTATTCCAGGTTAAACAACTTGTATTTAATAAATATTTATCATTTTCTATAAATGTATCAGGATAATAATGTTTTATTAAATCCAACATATTTTTCTCACTAATACTTGATTTATATTGATATGAGAATAAACTACATAATTCATCTATCTCCAATTCTTCGCTACTATTTTCATCAATGACTATTTTATCATTCCAGAAATTAAGAAACTTGCTTACTTTTGGTAAAAGTTTACTCGTACAATCAGAAAATACATCCTTTTCAGTATTATAAGTAAACTTACTCGTAAGTAGCGTCTTTAAAGTTGAAGTAAAAAATACGTTTGGCAATTTCTCACTATCAACATAATGTTTCCATAAATATTGCATATCTTTCCACGAAACAGAACAATCATCGCTGGTTTCAATATTCTTTTCACAGAAATAATCTATAATATCGCTTTCAGTATTATCTTTTAAATATAATGTATATGTTTTTAATTGTTCATCTTTACAATGTTCTTGTAGAAAAATATCACCTGATCCATATCTAGTAGAATAATATGCCGCTACGCAAAATAAATCTAATCCATTTCCTTGTTTAAATTCATTAACCCAATTATCTATATTAATAGATTCTTGAATATCTAATATTCTACAATCAGTAAATGTATGATCGTAATATTTGAATTTGAAGATATTTGTTAGGGTTTGTGTTCCAAAAAGCATACAAGCCAAATGACTCAATTCTTTCAACCATTGTTTCGCCTTTGGATTTATAAAATACACTAAACTACATTTTTTTAATAGTATGTCACCTAATACTGTTAAGAAATATTTTGATTTCTCTCTATTATCAAATACAACAGGATATAATTTGTTTATTACGCATTGAATAGTTTCTGACTCTGGAATACACGAAAATATATCTGTTTCCTTTATTTTTTTTAAAATTGTAATTTTCAATTTATGTTTCCAATCCATTAATGCCTTGTTTGCACTTATATTGGTTAGAATTGTATGTTGGACATCATCTTCTTTTATTAAATAAAATTTATTGTCTCTGTACTGAAAAAATAGCTCAGATGATACATGATAGAAAAATTTATGCGTATATAAAAATTTGTTAATAAATTTTTCAGATTCAGAAACCAGTTTATTTTTTCTATTCTCTCTGTTGATAATTGTATCGTTTGTACTCTTCAAAACTTCAGGCAATTGTTCGATACAATCAATAAACTTTTGAAATATTACTGGATTGTCTTGATATTCAATATATAGGGTTTTCACAATATCTGTTAATTTGTCACTCATTACATGAGATGATAAAATCATTTTATATTAGTTATGTTAATTATATTATAATTATTTTATCAAAATAAATATGGTTTATATTGATAGTAATAGAGTAATTTTTCAATAGAGTAATTTTCATTTTACCAATTCTTTTCTCTTTTAGGTATTGTGCAAGTTGTTCTGTACATTTGGTTTTCATAGTTTCAATTGAATATTTATGACACATCTTTCGCAATACAATCTTCAATATATATTCCTCCTGTAAAATCGGTTCGTTTGGAAGTATAAATGAATTATCATTAATTTCAATCTTATTTAAAATATTCTCAATTAAATATTTATGGAGTATATATTCCACATCATCGCTTTCTTTTCCTAATTTTAATAAACTTGATTTATAATTATTTGTGTAACAATCTTCGCACGCAGGAAATATATTTCTTCTCATTTTACCTCTACAACTCCAATCTGGAGTGGTGTCTAGAAAATATGGTACATTACAATTGTTTGCTATATCTAATACATTCTCCTTGAAATGGTCCAACATTGGGCGAAATATTTCAGTCCCTAAAATATTATTTCTTTCCTTTATTACAGTCAGATCTGTCAATTCACGAGACCCTCTCATAATGTTATTAAATATATTTTCACATATATCGTCTTTATGATGAGCTAAAAATACACCATCACAATTATATTTATCGCATATTTGCTTATAGTAATCATATCTAATTTTTCGCGTTTCCTTTTCATATATGTTTCTCTTTATGTCACCCCGCTTAAAATTAATATCTATATAATCGAGTTCAATCTCTTTTAACATACAATATTCTTTGAGGAATTCTCGTTCATCCTGACTCTCTTCTCTATTATTGTAATTCAAGTGGCAACAATATATGGATAAATCTGACATATCTACCTTTTTGATAGTTTCTATAATTTCTAGTAATACCATTGAATCTACTCCACCGCTTAAAGAAATAAGAATATTTGTTATATTGTATTTTTTAATAAACTCTATAATGGATGAATATAGCGAACAATGTGTTATTTCATGATGAGACGATATATTTCTACTCGTGTCTTCCAATATATTAGAATATTTTGAATAAAGTAATTCCATATGTGGAATGACTGGTATTGTTAAATTGATATAATAATTATTTGTTATAATATATCAATTTTTAAAATATATCAGAGAGATTCCTCATTAATAATATATTTTCTATCCATAAGGTAAATAGTATGAAGCGTGGAACAAAGAAAACCGTCCCTCAACGATATATCCCAACCAAATTATCTAAGCGTGACAAAACAAAACAGAGAGAAATGTTGAAAAAATCAAGAAAACAATATAAAAAGGGTAAATATTACACGCGTAAAAAAGTTAAATCATTCAAATCAAAATCAAGTCCACATATTGTAAAGGCTAGAAAAATATATAATATTGATAGTATTATCCCATCAAAAACTTTAGCAAAAAAAACAGGCTGTTCTATTGCGTCTCTAAAAAAAATTGTAAAAAAAGGTGAAGGTGCATATTTTAGTTCAGGCAGTAGACCAAATCAAACAGCCAAATCATGGGGTTATGCTAGACTAGCAAGTTCAATTACAGGTGGAAAAGCGGCAGCAATTGATTATAATATTCTTGAGAATGGATGTAAACTGAAAAGCGGTGCTCTTCGATTAGCAAAAAAGGCTAGAATAAAACATGGATTTGGAAGACGAAAAACATCAAGCATAACATTATAATCTTTATATATAATATAAATGCCAAAATCATTATGCAAAGGTAAACGCGTTAGAAATCCTAACAAATGCAAAAAGGTCCAAGGATGTAAAGTAGCTTCTGGAAAGAAACGTACATTTTGCAGAAAAAAGAGAAATGCTACTAAAAAAAGAATGATAAAAAGAACAAAAAGAACAAAGAGAGGATAAGTTGTAAGATTAAAAATATAACAAATAATCTTGTAGCGAATTAAAATTTAATTATAATTATTAAAATTATAATTAAAACGTTGACTATAAATGGGTTAGATTATACTTCGATCATACAACATATACATCGTATAAACCATTATTAAATACCAACTGGGATAATTATTTACACCACATACATTTCTTTTTATCTTCTGAACATGAAATACATTTCATAGGTATTAGATATAAATATCCAAATGGGTTAGATATATGATCTGGATTTGAAAATCCAGATACTTTCTTGTTTCTACAGTCTAAACATATACCACGACACGGACTTAATGGTATGATAGGTATGTCAAAAATTCTATGATCATCACATATATATTTATATTTTACCATTTCCACAGTTATATAGTTACACCAATAATGTTTAATATAATTATTTTTTAATAGTTTTGTTTTTAATTTCTCTCTTCCCTCTTTTAGATCTTGTCATTTTCATTTTAGGTAATGAATCAAGTGTTTTAAAATATGTCCATGGCTGACTAGGTCTATCATGTAGATATGGTCCATATCGCTTCCATTGTATGTTTTGTTTAATAAATTCTTTAACATAGAATGGTGTTCCACATGAAGATCCCCATCGTCCATAAAACCCCATACTTTTACACGATTCAGTATCAGCGACGCATCCATCTACTGCACCTCTTGGCTGGTATGGTAAAGGTCTATCTGATTGACTCATAAATGCACGGTCGTCTAATTCATAATGAGAACATGTTGTTCTAGAACATGGGTTTGTTTTATTTAAATAGACGTCATAATGGTCAGCAATAATTTCTTGTGCAATTTCAATATTGAGTTTTCCTTTATGTTGATCCATAAGTTGTTCTAGACGAACTTTTCTGGCTCCTTGATGTCGTCTAATATCATCAAATCCACTATTTACACATTCAAGATTTCTAATTCTAGCATCATATGGGGCATTAAATCCAATAAAATATCCATTCTTTTTTCTCTCTACATTAACAAACTCTAACCCTAATTCAACTCTCATTATCTCATTATTTTTTGTGTCTCCAATTAACCATGAATTAGCATAATCTCCAGAATTCTCTTTTTTGAGAAATTCAACATACTCATCTAGAGTATTTGCGTATTGCATACATTTACGAATTCTACAAGAAATAGCATCTTTATGGTCATAAGATATGAATCCACCTATAGTTGTTTCAGTGCCAATAAATCCTTTACTATTTATGAAAAAATCCGTTTGACTACAGATATACCCAGGGGCAGACTGAAACAAAATACGATGTCCGTTCTTAGGTTTAATATCAATTATAGTATTAAAATATTGTCCATCAATAAAATTATCGAATGAATTATGAGCACAACATATTTTACCATCGTGTGTATAATCACCAATAGCCATAAACGCAGAACATTTATCTTTTCCTCCCCCTTCCATTTGTCCACTTTCAGGTAATTTTTCTAATATGTGTCCATACTGTTTCTTCAATTCTGGCATCTCATCTAAAAATTTCTGTATTTTTGGTAAAGCATAATCTAATGATGGGTAATTATTCCATAATATTAATTCGTCTAAATCAACACTAGCACCTTTTGCAATACCTTTGATCTCTTCAAAAAATTCGGGAAAATTTTTCTCTAATGGGTTTTTAAATATGAAATTACTAAACTCTTTAAAAAAATCTATTTTAAAACCGTGACTGTCATATAAATTCCATTCCATCATTTTTAAACACTCTTGAATTTCTTCTTTTAATAAAGTGCCGTGAGCAAGTCCTCGTTCATATGGTTCACCACTAATATGTATATAATTCCAACCATTTTTTTTATATTTAAATCCATTTTTTACTTTCATATATATTTTAATAATATTTTATATATGAAATATTTTATTAACAAATACGACTGAACTATATGACCAATATTTTAACCTAACCATTCTTGATTTTTTATAGATGCTATACGTTTATCCTTTAGTTTTTGTATATTTTTTCGTTTTTGGAAATCATCAATTTGTAAACCTATTTCTCGCCTGTTGTTATTTATTATATTATAACGGGGTAATAAGTTATATATTGTAAGCTTATGTATAAGTTTATAATGATGTAAATTATATGCCATATTATTTATAATATTATTTATAATATTAATCTATAATAAAAATAATTTTTAAATTATGCATTAATATCATCTTCCACACCTGGTTCGATTTTATCTTCTTCTTTCTTTACTTTTTTTGGAACAGGTATTCCAGCAGCCTTACTTACTAAGTTGAGGAAGCTAATAGCGAAAGCTACTAAAATAACGCCAAATGCTACAATATCACTCTTAGACAATTTCTGTTTCAAGAAAAAATAATTTATTAGTAATATTACTGTAAATTGTGTAATAATTAAGAGGAATGTGTCTTGAGTTTCGGTCACTAACTTATGTTTATGTCCTAAACCTACAGCAATAGTCATAAAAAACCAATCTAACCATGCAAACGGTATAGCCATTAAAAACGCTTTGAACATGGATATATTAGGGTATTTTAATGTATAAAATTGACCCCACATAGAAAATGATTGTGCTACAATAAATGATGCTAAAAATTGAACATATAATAATATCTTATTCATTATATATATATAATGAAAACAAAATTTACAATGGGAAGACTTTTATTATGGTTAGTATTAAATATATTTATTGTTTTGTTAATGGATTTAGCTTTATTTAATCAAACAACACCCGAGATGGAAAATGCACCATTTCTAACAAAAATAAAATGGGCTGAATTATGGGCTACGATTGAGTGGATGTTTGTAATACCTGCAAATAGATTGGGTAATCTATTTTTAACTGCACCTCAGTTATCATTATCATCATATGTATTTGATTTTCTTGGTCAACTTGTAACGAATAAATATTGGCTTAAGGTACCAACTACAATAGATGATTATGTAGGAATGATTATTATATTTATAGGTATGGCTATATCTGCATATAAAATATTTGATTAAATATAGTCATATCCAAATGTAAATAATGTTTACGTATTATCAATATCATTTTTTTTAGAGGTTGTTACTTTATACA
>Ga0209047_1002505_pt1 | contig 12324 bp, 11 predicted proteins | sample SaaInlV_165m_DNA_3_FD_184681 | JGI IMG/M metagenome (GOLD analysis project Ga0209047, IMG submission 184681) | Marine microbial communities from expanding oxygen minimum zones in the Saanich Inlet - Saanich Inlet SI037_S3LV_120m_DNA (SPAdes)... | ecosystem: Environmental > Aquatic > Marine >...
ATATAAGTATCCTAAAGGCGGCAACAGCGGCGTCTATTTCCGCATCGGCGACCCAAAGGATCCCGTAAAAACGGGTATCGAGTGCCAGATACTCGACTCCACCGGAAAACCCGACGACAAGATGGGGCACCACGACCACGGCGGCATCATACGCACGGTGGGGCCGACCAAGAACATGTCGAAGAAGCCCGGTGAATGGAACAAGATGATAGTGACCTGCAAGGGATACCATCTTCAAGTCGAGCTGAACGGTGAAAAGATCATCAACCATCAGCTCGATAAAAAAGGCGAAGGAAAACAATCCGGTGTCAGCGATCGCCCTTTGGAAGGCTACATATCCCTTCAGGATCACGGAGAACCCAACAACCTCCACTTCCGCAACATCCGCATCAAGGAACTTTAAGCCCGAGACGGGAAAACATGTGCCTCCCGAAGGCCACACTTGCTGCGTTCGTACTCGGTTCGAGCATCCTGCCCGCCGCGCCACCTGAGGATTCGCCTCGCGTTACGCCGATCGTCCGGACGGTAAGCAAAACGGAACCCGCGGTCGCGGCCGTCTTCAGCCAAGGGGAGGGTCGGCTCTCAATGGGCAGCGGCAGTTTGATTCACAAGGATGGGTATGTCCTCACCAACGATCACGTCGTAGCCGGATTACCCGGAGTCGTCTTGCTTAGGGATCATGAACCACTGAACTACGAAATCGTCGGGCGCATGCCGGAGAAAGACTTGTGTCTATTACGAGTTCGCTCGCCCAAGCCCTTCGCGTCGATAGCTCTCGGACGCAGTCACGACCTCATGACGGGGGAGCCTATCCTCTGCGCGGGCAATCCCGGTGGTCGCGGCATCGTCTATTCCTCGGGGATCGTCAGTTCCCCCAACTTCATCCTGACCGCTCCCAACGCCCTCGTCATGCGCTACTTCAGCGCCGATGTCCGCGATCGCTATGTCCAGTTCGACGCCGCAAGCAACCAAGGCAACTCCGGCGGTCCCCTAATCAACGCTCTCGGCGAACAAGTCGCGGTCGTTTCAAATAAAAGCCAAGACGAGGAGAACATAAACTTTGCGATCCCGATCGACCGCGTTCGCGAAAACCTCGACGAGCTCTTCGCCCCTGAAGTACGCAAAGGCTTCTCCACGGGTCTGATTATCGCCTCCCTCGCCAACAAGGCGGAGGTCGCCCAAGTGAAGAAAGGTTCACCCGCCAACAAACTGGACCTGCTCCCCGGAGACCTGATCCTTCGAGTGGACGGCAAGCCCATCAACCAACAACTCGATTGGCTCGCCACTCTACTCGGGCATAAGGCGGGCGATGAACTGAAACTGACCGTCTCCAGAGACAAAAAGAAGCGTCAAGTCATCCTCAAGCTCGGACTGTATCCTTCTCCACCCACTGCAAAGGTGAAGGACCCTAAGCCCGGTCTCTTTTTTCAAGTTTGTCACGGCCGTTTCGACAGTGCCCCCGACCTAAACGAACAGACAGTGGTAAAGAAAGGGGTGGCGAAGGCACTCGACGTTCTCGCCATGGGATCACCCAAAACAGACGAATTCGCAATCAAACTCGAAGGCTTCCTAAAGATTCCCGCCGATGGCGTCTACCGCCTCATCCTCAACTCGGACGATGGCAGCCTGCTCCGCATCGGTAACCAAGTAGTAGTCGACAACGACGGCCCTCACCCCGCCCGAGACGTGGGCACTCTCTTCCGATTGAGGAAAGGCTACCTGCCCATCCGAATCGACTACTTCGAAGCCACAGGAGACGCTGAACTAAGCTTTTTCATAGAAGATGGAAGCGGGAAACGCTTTCCCGCCGCCCCCTTATTCTTTCACTCGAACTAACGGCTATCGAGTGAAGTAGCCAACCAACGACCAGCCACCGAAGAAGAAGAGGATCAGCACAAGGAGACCTATAACCTCCTTGCGTCCTTTCTTCTCGGTCTTCCAGATTTCAACCATGAGGGGTGAACCGAGAAAGAGGAAGGCGGTAAACCACAACCAATCCCACCAATTGGTTTCGCTTAAGGAAGAGGGAAAACTTCCGATCAACTTGTTCCAAAACTCTGCAAGGGAAAAAGAGGCCAGAAAATGCATGCAATGAAACTTAGACGACGAACATAAACGGTCAAGGAAAACGAATGACGACCGTAAAGTCAGGCCAATTTGCTAGTGGTTGGATTTATGAACGAAGGAACAAATGATTAAAATCAGCGCCACCGACAAAACCACCTTCCAAGGTTCCCACGAAGCCAGCTCTTCTCGAATAATATCAAACGGTTGAGTGGAGATAGCTCCAAGAAAGTAAATAAAGCAACCCATGGTCCTTACCATACTCCTGACGACCTCCAGCGTCAAGTGAGTGGCAATCTTCCACTCACTAAGAAATAGGTTGGGGACTTAAGAGAAACACCCTACACCAGTGTTTGAAGGCACGGTGATATTGCCAAGTAAACGCGTTCTCTGCGAGAGCGACCTATTTCCCCGCATTCCGGATTTCGGAAATCTTTACCGGCCTTCCCTTCTTCACAGAAAGATCGGCCGCAAAAATAATTTCATGTGAGAGGACGGCCTCGTCGAGACTGGTGTGCGGCATGGCCTTTCCCTTGTTCATGGCGTCGAAAAAGGCCTCGAACTGGGTTTGGTAGGGATGGTCCGCGACGTCGCCCGAGTCGACCAACTTCATGGAAAGCTCACTCCATTCGGTCTTGTCCGACTTGAGGTCTTCGGAATGGAGTTTGTTATCGAGCAAACTGCCCTTGCTTCCAACAAGATGAGTATGAAAGTAGTACGGCTGGAGACAATCGAGTACGGATGCAGTCTTGCCCACGCGACCGTCCTTGAACTTCATAATGGTAACGGTGGTGGTCGGGTATTCGTACTTCTTGAAGTGCTTGTGAGAGGACTGAGTGGCGTAACTGGTGACTTCCGTCACTTCTCCTTCCATGCAACCTCGAAGAGCGTCCAGAGCATGGCAACCGGCGGAAAGGAGACTGCTTCCGCCCGCACTCCTCTTGACGTTCCAACGATACTGGCCATACCACGGGCCGACACCATGATAATAGTCGATTTCCCCGTAATGGATGGAACCAAGCAAGCCCTTGTCTATAACGGCTTTGGTGGACTGGAACTGATTGGAAAACCAGGCCTCGAAGCAGACGCAGGTTCCCACGCCCGCTTTATTGGCGGCTTTTTGTATGGCGTACACGTCTTTCAAGGAGAGAGCTAAAGGCTTTTCGACGATCAAGTGCTTTCCCGCTTCGGCAGCGGCGATCGCCTGCCGAGCGTGTTGATAGGGATAGCTGCAAACATCCACCACGTTCACGTCTTCATCCGCCAAGAGTTTCTTGACGTCGCGATAAGGCGTGATGTCGGATCCGTAGCGCTGCTTCAGTTCGTCCGCGTCGAGCGACCGTGAGGAGTAGATCGCGACGACTTCGGCATCGGGGCAGGCGTTGATTGCAGCGATATGGGCAGTGGCAGCCCAACCATATCCGATAATTCCTACGTTGTACTTGGCCATGAGTGATTTGATTTGTTTTTGTTTTGAGGTTTGCGATCTAGCCTTTAGCTGAACGATAAAGGGCAAAGGTTCTTCACCTCGACCAAAACCTGCAAGACAAAACATAGCGAAAACTCAAATGTCCTTCCCTCCTCGAATTCTTCTCCTAGGAGCTCATCCCGACGATGCCGAATACCATGCGGGTGGTCTCCTTACTCGCTACCGCAAGGAATTGGACGCCACGGTAAAGATCATATCATTGACCGACGGGGCCGCCGGTCATCATGAACGATCCCCCGAAGAGCTACGGGAGCGGAGGCAAGTTGAATCAGCGAACGCAGGAAAAGTAATCGGAGCCGAGTATGTCAACTGGGACCTGCCCGACGCCGAACTGGAACCGACCCTCGAAAATCGCATGAGGGTCATAACCGAAATTCGCTCTTTTCGACCTGACTTGGTATTGACGCACCGCCTGTGTGATTACCACCCCGACCACAGGGCCACGGCCCAACTGGTGCAGGACGCATCCTATCTCGTCACCGTGCCGAACGTTCTCCCCGAAGTGCCTCCACTATTCAACGATCCCGTCATTCTTTACATGCCGGACCTCTTCACGAGACCAGCTCCCCTGCGACCGGATCTGGTCTTGGACATGGGCGAACAAGTCGATTCAATTGTCGCAATGCTGGCCTGCCACCGTACGCAAGTCTTCGAGTGGCTGCCCTACGAGGGAGGGATCCTCGATCAAGTACCCGAAGACGAAAACGCCAAACTCGAATGGCTGCGTGGCTGGTTTCACGAGCAAGTCGCGAAACGAGCCAATCGTTTTCGCGATGCCCTCGTCGCGAACTACGGGGACGAACAGGGACAAGCCGTCAAATTCTGCGAAGCCTACGAAGTGAGCGAATACGCCTCTCCCATGGACGAGGAAAGACGAGCCAAGTTATGGCCGTTTTGAAGAGGACGCACTAGACGAACTTCGTCAATCCCGGCATGGCAATGTGTACAGCGGGGGCCGGGCCCCACTCGTACTTCTCGGGGCCGAGGACTTCCTTGGAGTTGAGGGCCATGTCCCAAGTAATCTCCTGACCCGTATAAGTAGCCATGCGCCCCATGATGGCGAGCAACGTGCTCTTGGCCATGTATTCTCCGTTGTTGATTGGCTTGCTGGATCGAATGCTGGCGAAAAGTTCGTCGTGCTCAGTCTGGTAGATGTCGTTGTCCTCTCCGCGATACACCCATAGGTCCTTGCCCTTGGCATTGATGGTTACTCCATTGCGTCTCTCGGAAAAACGGGCCCGACCGGCGGATCCCTGGACCTCGGCACTCATGTTGCTCTTGCAGCCCTTCATCTGGCGGGTGTTACTGTACAGCTTGGCCCCGTCGTCGTATTCATAGACGATTGAATGATGGTCGAAAATATTGCCGTATTTTTTCTCCGTGCGCACATGCCGACCGCCCATACCCACAGCCTTGATTGGGTAGGCCCCTTTGGCCCACGAGCAAACATCGAGAAAATGAACGTGTTGCTCCACATTGAAATCGCCCGAAAGCCAACTGTAATAATACCAGTTGCGCATCTGATAATGCATGTCCGTCCAACCCGGTTGCCTTTCCTTGTGCCAAATGGAACCACGATAGTCATTGGCCTGAAGAGAAAGCAGATCACCGATGGCACCGTCATGCAGACGACGCACCAGTTCTTGAAAGCCGTAAGAGTGGCGCAGGCAAAGTCCGGAAACGACAGAGAGCTTTTTCTTCTTCGCAAGCTTACAGGAAGCAAGCACGGACCTAATTCCCGGGCCGTCCACAGCCACGGGCTTTTCCGCAAAGACATGGACACCCGCGTTGATAGCTTTCTCAATGTGAACGGGACGGAAGTGAGGAGGCGTGGCCAGAAGGACAACATCCACTCCACTCGCGAGCAACTGATCGAAGGCATCGAAACCTACGAACCTCTTTCCCGCAGGAACTGAAATTCTTTCGGAAACAGCAGGAATGGCGAGTAAGCGTTCAAGACTACCATCCAAGCGATCCGAAAACATGTCTGCCATGGCTACGAGTCGAGTTCCCGAATCCGCCTGCAGCGCCTGCCGACAAGCACCCGTGCCACGACCGCCACACCCCACAAGCCCGATCTTGATGACGTCGCCTTTCTTGACCGGGACAGCAGCCAATTTGGTCACTGCCACGGCACCGGCGGTGACAGCAGTCGATTGAGAGATGAAATTACGTCGAGTACATGCGCGTTCGAGTTTCATAACTGTTTCACTTCTTGGCGGGTTCAAGGATGGCGTTCCGAAAAAAAACTTCGTGGCCCTCATTCTGAAAAAGGATGCGTCCGCCCGCAGGGAAAACGTCGTAGACTTGGTTCACGGTGAAACCATTCACCTTGATATTGATGCGGTCCGCCAAGCAAATGACCTCGACCTTGGTCCATTCCCCAAGGGGGGAAGCCACATCCCATCGACCACGAGTATCAAGCAGCTCCTTGAAGTCGGGATCGTGGTGGGTCCACCAGAACTGGCGCCCAAACCACTTGGTCGGCTTTCCACCGGGATTCCAACGGGTACGATTATCACGTGCCTTGAGAGTGTCGCTTGTTACGGTCACAGGAATCGTCTTCTTGTCGAAATCGGTTCCGCGAATGACGATAAGGTCGCCCTCGCAACCTTGGGCCAACTGACACTCCACGGAAGCCATCCACTTATCCCCAGAGTTGCCGTTGGGACCAGTGGAATGAATGAGCAAGCCCGAGTTTCGCACATACTTGCCGCCGTCAGTCTTCTTTCCCCACTTGTATTCCACCGAAAGGCGATAATCCCTGTAGCTCTGCTTGGGACCGACGTAACCACGACCAACCCCGGAAATGTGAACGACACCGTTCTTTATGGAAAAAACGTTGCCCCTATCTTCAGTACCGATGCCCTCCAACCATGTGGTAAAACTACTCAAGTCCTTGACTTGGAAAAGCTCGACATGACCTCTAGGAACAATGGGCTGAGGAATCTCCGCCGCCAGAGGCAAGCAAGAGCCAAGCAACAATAAGTAAAAAAATTTCATCGAATACGACAAGAGGGATGGAGCGAATTCTTTGCGCGCCTCCCCTTCACCGACAAGGAGAAAGCTAACCTTACCCGAACAATTTCCGTAACAAGCTCAACTCGTTTCCCAAGACAAGCCCTAGAAGGCATCGCCGCCCAAAACCTTTACTGCTGTCTTACGAAGAGTGGCGGCGACGACAGGATTGAGATTGGCATTCCAGGTAATGTCCACGGGCGACTTGTCCGTGATTTTGCCAAAAAAGACACAGGCGGCAAGATACCCCCCGGGAGGAGCGGGATGACTGCCGTCATTATTGTAAAGACTAGCGAAGATGGATTTGTCGGTAGCATGGAGATCAGCGAAGGCATGACCGACTGAAACCACGTCAGCGTCGTTGGCACGAGCGGCTTGCGAATATTGACTACTAATCTTTTTTTGCATGGTGAGAAAGTCAGGATATACATCCGGGTTTTGCTTGTCTCCGTTCCGCCGCCCCCAAGTCATGTACAGGCAGGGACAAGACCCTTGCTTGCGAGCAAGCTTGCATAGACCAACGACTGCGTCATGGAACTCTTTCGTGTGCTTGCCACCGAGACCGGACTTCTGGCTTTGACCTTGAAAGACAATGTGCTCCCACTTGCGCGACTCGATAAGTCGGCGAGTCTGCTGGGAGGCAAGATGGTGCTTCAAATCCTTGCCGCCGGGATTGAGAAAGACGAGTTTGTATCCAGTGCTCTCACGCTTGAAGACTTCCTTGATGAAATGAGCGCTACCGGCGGTGTAGCTATTTCCGATGAACAAAACGGTTTTAGGTTCCGCGTGCCCTTCGACAAACGACATGAAAGAGGAAATGAAGAAAAAGACGGAAAATAGATTTGTTTTCATTGATCGGCAGAGAGGGTTTCGAGAGCATCCCATTGTTCGTAGGCATCGGAGATACGAGTTTCAAGCGTAGAAAGATGAGCGGCGTCTCGGGTAGGATCATTGGAGGTATCTTGATAGTATTCCGGAGAGTTAAGCGAAGCAGCAAGATGATCACGCTCGGTTTCCAAGGTTTCGATTAGGGCAGGAAGCGTTTTGAGAGCCTCCCTCTCCTTGTTCCTGAGCTTTCGAGTGGACGGCATCGAAGAAGTGGCGGACTCGCGAACGGGTTTCTTTCCCTTGGCAAGGCTTGGAATATGGTTCAAACGGGCTTCGTACTCCTCCAACCATTTGTCACAGCCTCCCGCGTACTCCGTAACGCAACCTTCGCCGTCTAGGGCATAGGTGGCGGTAACGACGTTATTCAGGAAAGCCCGATCGTGACTGACTAGCAGTAGCGTTCCATCGAACGCCAGAAGACGTTCCTCCAGAAGCTCGATCGTCTCAATGTCGAGATCGTTAGTCGGCTCGTCCATAACGAGAAGATTGGCAGGCTGAAGAAATAGACGAGCGAGGAGAAGACGGGCTCGCTCGCCGCCCGAAAGCTTGCGAATAGGACCGCGGGACGTCTCGGGAGTAAAAAGAAAGTCTTTCAGGTAAGACAGGATATGGCGGTCATTTCCATTCACTTGCACGACGTCGCCATAGGGCGAGACGTTCTCGGCTACAGTAAGAGCATCGTCCAGTTGGGCCCGATGCTGATCGAAATAGGCAACCTCGAGCTTTGTTCCGTGTTTGATCGTACCGGCCGAAGGCTCAAGACGATTGAGGAGAAGCTGGAGAAAGGTTGTCTTCCCCGAACCGTTTAGACCGACTACACCGATTTTGTCTCCGCGCCAAATTGTGGTCGTAAAATCTTTAATAATCAAAGTGTCATCCCATGCATAAGAAACCTTGTGGGCAGAAATTACCTTCCTTCCGGAAAGTTGGCCTCCTGTAGCATCTAGGTTGACGAGAGACTGTTGCTCGCGACGGCAAGAACGTTCTTCTCGCAACTTTAAAAGAGCCCTGACACGGCCCTCGTTGCGAGTTCTTCGGGCTTGGATCCCCTTGCGAATCCACACCTCCTCCTCGGCAAGCTTCTTGTCGAAGACGGCGTTCTGCTTTTCCTCTGCCTCGAGAACGGCGGATCGTCGCTCAATGAACTTGTCATACCCGCAAGTCCATGAAGTCAACCGGCCACGATCGAGATTCAATATGCGGTTAGCCAAGCCCCTAATGAAGGCCCGATCGTGCGAAACAAAGAGCACGGCAATATCCCCCTTCGAAAGAAAGTCCTCCAGCCATCGGATACCGGGGACGTCCAGATGGTTTGTCGGTTCGTCGAGGAGAAGAAGGCTGGGCTCATTCACAAGAGCTCGAGCCAGCAGAGCTCTGCTCTTATTACCCCCGGAAAGTTGGTTGAAAGAATCATCCGGGTTAAGCCCCACGCGGTCAACCATGGTCGCCGCCTTATGCTCCAAGGCCCATCCGTCCGAACGATCTATCTGATCCTGCAAGTTGTCCAGGCGCTCAATCAATCGGGAGTCATCGGGATTACTCGAGAGCTCTTGAGCTATCCGATTGTAGTCAGTCAATCTGCGAGCCTCTTCGCCAAGGGCATCGAGAACAATTTCCAGCACCGTGCCGGGAAGATCGGAAGGAATCTCCTGATCGAGCTTGGCAGGTCGGAAATCCTCCGATTTTTCCAATTCTCCGCCATCAGGAACGACTTGCCCCGCCAATACCCGAAGGAGAGTTGACTTCCCTTCGCCGTTTCTGCCCAACATGCATATTCTCTCGCCCTTATTAATCGAGAGAGTAACGTCATCAAGCAGGAGCGGCCCACCAAAGGAAACGGTAAGATTTCTGTAACTAATTAAGGCCAAGAAAATGAAACTAGGAAAGGTTTGCGAGGAGTCGAATTTAGAAAAGGTGTCGCCTGTCGAAATATTCTAGCCTACTTCGGCAACAAATTGACTTCCAATTAGACTTTTTCCTTTTCTTGGTCGAACATCAACTTTTACCTTCTAATTGATGAGCCATTCCAAAACCCCTCAAATCTTTGAACGTCGGGCCTTTCTCAAACAGGCCGGACTAACAGGCTCCTTGGCCTTATTCCCGCAAGCAAGAGGCAAGGATCGCCTACCGGCAATAAAGCCAACGACTTTCCAAATCGCATGCATGACCTTGCCTTACTCGAGATTTTCGCTCAAACGAGCATTTGAAGGCATCAAAAGAACCGGGTACGAATACGTTGCTTGGGGAACCTCGCACGATGAGACGGGTTCAGGCAAACGCGTCCCCGTAATGCCAACGGACGCCCCGCCCTCCAAAGCGAAGGATCTGGCGCAGCGTTGTCGAGACATGGGCCTAAAGCCGGTCATGATGTTCTCAACCGTTTATCCCGAGCACGAGCATGGATTCGAGGTTCTCAAGCATCGCTTGCTGCAAGCTGGTGCAGCAGGAATAGGACAAGTACTCACCTTCGGCCATACCAAGGGAGGGAACCGCAAGGTCTGGATCGAACGTTTCAAAAAACTAGGTCCCATAGCGCGAGATCAAGGAGTCCTCCTCGTGGTCAAGCAACATGGCGGCTCCACGGGCACGGGCGAAGCGTGCGCGGAAATCGTCCGTGAGGTGAATGACCCCGGAATTCGTGTCAACTACGATGCAGGCAACGTCATGGACTACCTAGACCTAGACCCCATTCCCGACATCAAGAAATGCGCCGAGGAAGTTCACAGTTTCTGCATCAAGGATCACCGCAACTGGCCGAAGGATCAGGACTGCGGGCCGGGGTTCGGCGAAATCGACCACTACCGACTCCTTCATCCGGTAGCCTTCACGGGACGAACGATACCGCTATGCTGCGAAAATATCTTTGCGCCTTTAGTGCCACGCCCAATCAAAGCAGAGGACATCGACCTTTTAGCTCGCCGATCCAAAGAATTCCTGAAAACCATCATCTCGGGACTCCATTCATGAAAATCTCAAACTGACTATCCTCTCATGAACGAAAATACTCGCCGTCACTTTCTAAAGTCTTCCGCTCTAGCCTTTCCTTCCTTGGCCTTGCAGAAGGGGTTCGCAAAGAAAGGTTCGCCCAACGGAAGGATCCGAGCCGGCATGATCGGCGCAGGAGGCCGAGCGGCGCGACTCAATCGTATCTTCGCCGCCCATCCCGACGTCGAGATCGCCGCCATCGCGGACGTCGACTTGCGCCGCCTGCGTCCAGTGGCTGAAGTGGTCGGAAAGATGCAGGGCAAGAAGCCCCAGACGATGCAAGACTTTCGTCCGATCATCGACGATCCGACCATCGACGTCATCTGCGTCGGCACACCAGACCACTGGCATGCAATTCCAACAATCCTGGGTTGCCTTGCGGGGAAGGACGTTTACGTCGAGAAACCCGACGGGCACAACATCGTCGAGGGCCAACGCATGGTCGAGGCCATGCGCAAGCACAAGCGAATCGTTCAAATGGGTTCACAACACCGCTCGACAAGCAGACTTCAGACTGCCATGCAGTTCTGTCGTGAAGGTGGCGTGGGTCGCTGCCTCTTTGCCAAGGGATGGGAAAGCGCTCGCCAAGGAGGAATTGGCAGGCCGGCCAACGGAAAACCTCATGCGGAAGTGAACTACGACCTCTGGCTAGGCCCCGCTCCCAAACGCCCGTTCAACCAAAACCGGTTTCACGGACGCTGGCGTTGGTTTTATGATTACGGCACGGGCGACCTCGGGAATGACGGCGTTCATCGTATCGACATGGCATTCGCCATGCTAAACGCCTGCCTCGAATGGGAAAAGGTCACTCCGCTTCATCACCCGCGTACCATTCACGCAGCCGGCGGCAAGTGGTACTACGACGACGACCAGGAGTTCCCCGACACCATGCAGGTGACCTATCGTTACGACTCCCCTACCCCACGCATCCTCACCTACGAGCTCAAGCTCTGGACTCCCTATCGGCAAATGGAGGAAACTGAAGGAGCCGTGGTATACGGGGACAAGGCCCAACTGGTGATCGGCAATAGTGGTTGGAAAGCCATTGAAAGAGGGGGCAAGGTCATCGCGCAAGAAGGCGGCAACTCCGATGCCACCCCGCACGTCGCCAACTTCATCGACTGCGTTCGCTCCCGCAAACGACCCAACTGCGACCTCGAGACCGTCGGTCATCGAGCCTCCGTTCTTTGCCACGCGGGCAACCTCTCCGCCCGTCTCGATCGCTCCCTTCGCCTGAATCCCAAAACCGAAACTTTCGAAAACGACGAGGAGGCCAACGCACTTCGTAGTCGCCCTGAATGGCGAGCACCCTATCTCCTTCCCAAAGTATGAAACAAGAAATCGCCATGAAACGCAGAAACTTTATCCGTCACACCTCAACAGCTGGGATTCTGGCAGGCTGCCCCGCCCTGCTGCGCGGACAAAACCTGAATTCCCGCATACAACTGGCGGCCGTCGGTACCGAGGGACGGGGCTGGGCCGACCTTAGCGCCATGGCCAGTCACGCAAAGGGGAAGTACGTCGCCCTCTGCGACGTCGACCTCGCCCGCACGGCGAAGGCACGCAAACTGAGCCCCGATGCTCCCGTCTTTCAAGATTACCGTGAGATGCTGGCTAAGACGGGTGACAAAGTGGACGCCGTGACCGTGGGCATACCCGACCACATGCACGCGCGAGTAAGCCTAGATTGTATGCGAAAAGGAAAGCACCTCTTCTGTCAAAAGCCGCTCACCCACAATGTGTGGGAAGCACGTCAGATGCGCCTTCAGGCGGCCAAGTCAAAGGTCATCACTCGGATGGGGAATCAAATCCACTCCCACACCTTTTATCGTACCGCCGTCCAGCTCATTCAAGAGGGTGCCATCGGGAAGGTACAGCGC
>Ga0209047_1002528_pt1 | contig 12260 bp, 10 predicted proteins | sample SaaInlV_165m_DNA_3_FD_184681 | JGI IMG/M metagenome (GOLD analysis project Ga0209047, IMG submission 184681) | Marine microbial communities from expanding oxygen minimum zones in the Saanich Inlet - Saanich Inlet SI037_S3LV_120m_DNA (SPAdes)... | ecosystem: Environmental > Aquatic > Marine >...
GACCAATGGACGTACTAGAATGGGTGGACACTGTTCACAATCTGGCTGTACGGGAAAAATTTCTAAGATCGTTAGTTGATTCGAAATTATCAAACCGAATCCGTTTAATACAGAGCCTATGTGGCTCACTTTACCTAGGGCTCGTGGTCTAGGGGTTATGACGTCGCCTTGACATGGCGAAGATCGAGAGTTCAATTCTCTCCGAGCCCACCAATATTTTATCAAGCAATAATTATGATTTCTTCTTTATTTCAATTAAAATGGAATTAATACTAATTATCATCTAAAATACAACTATTGTAAAATCAAGATTTATGATTTCTTGTTAATTCTTCTGGATCAGGTAATACCAAATCCTCAGCAGATACTCTACTCATCGGCTTTTCCTCCTCCTCATCCATCGTAAAATCAGCAGAACCGCCTTCCCACTTTACGACAGAATCCGATTCTTCGAATGATTCTATTGGTATCTGGTCTACATCTGGTGCTAGTGAATATGATGTTGGGTCAACGATAGGGGATGGTTTTTCCATCGATGGCGGTGGTGCCTCTCTTTCCTCTAAATGAGCTACTGAATGGAATGTGCCACACTCTGCACATCTAACACTACCTGCTTTCTCAATGCACCCACATACTGGGCAAAAAGTCATCCCGCGTAATGCATTCAAGGGGTCAGTGGACATGTATTTACTCCAGGAACATTTCATCTTGGTATCCGGTGATTTCATCTCCAGTACCATCTTCCTTGATTGTTACAAGTCCATCTTCATCATCAAATTCAACGATTACTCCAAAGACATCTTCTTCTTCAACAGTTAGACCAATATGTGATCCAATGTCAATATCATCATCTTCTTCATCGTCATCCTCTTCTGATCCATCTTCCTCTGATTCTTCATCCTCTGATTCTTCTTCGGAATCTTCGGAGGCATCCTCTTCTTCGTTTGATTCTTCCTCATCCTCATCTTCGGAAACATCATCTTCTTCACTTTCAGAAGATTCCTTAGCATCCTCGGTGTCGGATTCGACTTCCTTCATTGCCTTGACACGTGCTCTCCAGCCTTTTGCAAGGACAAGGTGGGTAAACATTGAACCGCCCATTCCAATTGCACCAAGAAGAATAAAGATAATTCCATCTGTATAGAATCCCTTAGGCATGGATGATGCTCCATTTTCACCTGAGAATGGAGTTAGTGAATTAGCGCAGCCACCTAATTGTTCATCCGAATCACAAGGATATATCTCTCCTTCATCATAACCGTCAAGGCCTATTCCATAATTGCTCTCTAATTCAATTAGACCTCCAGACCCGTCAACAGGCCCAATAAACCCGTTAACGACCCATGCTAAGATGAATAGGAAGAATGTTGCATGTATTAGTGGCCACCAGACATCATTCCATTTCTTTGACATCATTGCAGATTGCATTGGTGATGGGAACTCTTTAGGATCTGTGCCATCATCATATTCCTCGTCATCGTCATCATCGTCATCATCATCATCGTATTCTTCAGGATTGTTTCCAATTTCTTCCTCAAGCGCTGATACGAATTCTATGATGTCAATATTACCATCAGAATCAACATCCAAGGTTGCAACAAAATCAGCAATACTTGATTCAGCGATGTCTTCATCTTCAAGAACATCACTAATCGTATTTGATAACTCTTCAGTAGAGATGAATTTATCTCCATCTTCATCTAATGCATGGAAAATAGTAGCAGGGTTTGAACCATCTCTGTCCATTACATCAATCATCTTCTTAATGATATCATCAGGAAGGATTTCGACAGGCTCCTCATCACTGGTTTCTTCGGACTCATCATCAGACTCTTCCTCTTCTGACTCTTCATCATCAGATTCTTCCTCTTCCTCTTCGGATTCTTCATCTACTGAATCATCCTCTTCTTCTGTATCCTCGTCGGAAGAAGCTTCAGCCTCATTTTCTGGTGCAACATAATCGGATCCAGTAACAGATTTCTCTAACTCTGCTAAGTCTATTTCACCATTACCATCAGCATCAATTTGTTCAACCAACCGTTGAACTTGAGATGGGGGTAAATCTGCTAAATTCAAATTTAGAAGGCCCTGTTTAAGTTCTTCAGAGTCTATCATTCCGTCTCCATTTGTATCGAATTTTTCAAACAGTGATTGAATGGTTAATCCAGTACTTGAAAGCCATTTTCTCAAAACATCCATCACATCATCTGCTACAAAAATTACACCACAGCTACTGCAACTGGTTGATTCAAGAGGGACCAAAAATCCACATGCTCCACACTCACCAAGTTCGTCTTCTGACATACCGGAAAATTTGATATTACATTCAGGGCATTCAGTAGAATCGCTTGGAATTACTGCGCGGCAACTACCACATTCAGCCATCGTTGTTTCCTCATTATCAGTTTCAGACACAGGCACACCTATATGTGCCAAACAAACAATAGATATAATGCTTGATGGAGTTTATAGTGGCACATAGTAAATAGAGCAGTTCTTTCATAGTTGCATAAGAGGGAGTCTAGGCAATGGAGCAAGGAAGAATATTTTCTGCCGAATTGAGCGATAATTCGGACTTGTATTCGTGGATTGATTCACAAATAGAAGTTGCTCAACAAAGCATTCTACTCTTCAGCAGACAACCACATAAGAGGTTGTTAGAATACTTCGACGTCACCAAAATTGAGGCTTATTGGCTGTCTGAACGAGTTACTGCAGGCGCATTAGAACCAAGTCTTGAAAAAATCGCACACTTGATAGTTTCCAAATTGCAACATAATCAGGGGCTAATTGTCGTTGAAGGACTAGAGTGGTTAGTCTCCTTACATGGCCATGAATCAGTATTGGCATTTATCCGCCAAATTAGAGATGAAGTATACCAAACACAGTGGAAAGTCATTTTCCCGATAAATTGTTTGGTTTTTGACTCGGTTTGGCTAGCTAGGCTTAGGAGAGAGGCCCCAAATTTGGAAATTTTTGCGCCAAGGGATGAAAATATCAAGGTAAACCAAGAGGACAATGATGTTGAGGAAGATCTTTCGCAAGAAGTAAAAATACATAACTTTCAAGAAGTTCCTGGGGAAGAAATAGAACTTGATACTAGAGATGATGGGACCCCGAAATTGGTAATGTTGACTCGATTGCCATTCAATGGTTTTAGTAAATCGATTCTAACTAGGAGAATCTTGCAATGGAGAAGAATGGGTTTGGATGTTTCAGAGGTAGAACCAGCACTCTCAATGTTGGATGATAAGAGTTCATATGAACTATATGCTTCGGTTGAAGAAAAAGTTCGTAGGGCTGTTGAATTAGAAAATTACCTTGACAGGTATTCGGACAATATTTCTGCTAGTGAATTAGCAACTGCTCGATTTAGAATTAGACAATTAACGGGATTAAATGAAATTGAAAAGTGGATATTAGAGTTGTAATTATCTCGGCAACCTACCACATTCAGCTTCAATTCTTGCTAACCAACCACCTTGCCATAACTGAGAAGCAATAGTTTTCAATTCTTTACTAGTACTTCTATCTCCACTGAGTGGTGGTGAAATTGCTCTGACTCTTTGTTTTAATGACCGGACATGCTCAGCGGGTTGTATCTCTTCAAACTCTAGTGCTTCACATGCAACAAATAATTCACAGGCTAAGACCTCTGATAATCGTTCAGTTGCCATCAATAGATTCCAGCAAGCAGTAGCACCCATACTAACATGATCTTCTTGGCCCGCAGAAGTGGTTGTAGAGAACGCTGAGCGCGGCATTGCATGACCATGTAACTCGGCCAAAGAAGCACCTGCGACATATTGAACGATCATTAATCCGGATTCAAGTCCGGAGTTTTGAGCTAAAAATGCAGGCAAGTTGCTTCTAGCAGGATCTAGTATCTGGTCAATTCGTCTTTCACTAATAGATGCTAATTCAAATAACGCGTGTGACATTGAATCTGCTGTTAATGCCAATATCTCTCCGTGGAAATTTCCTTGAGAAATAACTTCGTGAGGACCTGGTTTTGCAGGGTCTGGAAACACCAATGGGTTATCAGTAGCACTATTCAGTTCCACATCTAATGTTTCTTGCAATTGCAAAAATCGTTGTAGTACAGCACCATGAACTTGTGGAGTACATCTAAACGAATAAGCATCTTGAACCTGTTCACAATTCTCATGAGATTTTAGGATGGGTGAATCTTTCATTATCCTTCGCAAACGTGATGCAGTGGTCAATTGCCCGATATGCGGACGCGCTAAGTGAACTCTTTCATCTGCAGGCCTAATACTGCCTTTTCTTGCCTCTAATGAAGTACACATAATAATGTCAGCAAGAGGGATTAATTGACTTAATCTTTGTTCAGCAGCGACCAATAGTGATAACATCTGACTTGTACCGTTAATCAGAGATAAGCCATCTTTCGCCTTCAAACTAATACCAATCAATCCATTAGCAAGCAGCGCATCACGGGTCGGCCCAACGCCTGAATCAGTGAGAACCTCACCTTCACCAATTAGTGAAAGGGCCATGTGTGATAATGGAGCCAAATCACCACTCGCCCCTAAACTTCCGATGCGCGGAATTGCAGGGCAGATATCGTTATTGATGAATGCGAGCAGTTGGTTAATTACATCAGGATGCACTCCCGAACAACCTTTTGCAAGAGAATTTGCTCGCGTCACCATCATAGCCCTTACCAATTCCTTTGACATTAGATCTCCAAGAGCGGTAGCATGTGAGCGAATTAGATTTCTTTGAAGGTCTGATAAATCGTCATTAGAGATTCGTTCCTTGACCAATGCTCCGAACCCAGTATTGATTCCATAAACGGTTTCACCTCTTTCCAAAATACCATCCACTACTGACCTTGCAGCATTTATTTTGACCCAAGAATCTTGAGAAATATCTACTGAGGCTTTTCCTTCTGCAATCATTTGTACTTCAGAAGAAGAAAGTGTTTCACCATCGAGATAGATTATTTTTTCATTTTTCATCTTATCACCACATCATAATGAGTTAATTATTTCGTCGTCGACAATTGTCGGCAAAGTTACTTGTAAATTTGGTTGGGACTTCATTGCTCTGCGAGCCGCAAAAATGGCACCATCGTTACGCCCCCAAGCTCTCCTAGCCACCCCGTTATTTACATCCCAGTGTAACATTGATTGTAATCTATTTTCAGAATCTTCTGAACCATCTAGCATTAGGCCGAAACCGCCGTTGATTACTTCTCCCCAACCTACTCCGCCTCCGTTATGCAAACTAACCCAAGTAGCGCCTCTAAAAGAGTCTCCAACGAAGTTATGAACGGCCATATCAGCGGTAAACATTGAACCATCAGAAATATTTGCAGTTTCTCTATATGGTGAATCTGTACCAGATACATCATGATGATCTCTACCCAATACAATTGGAGCAGAGATTCTACCTGATGCAATTGCCTTATTCATAGCAGAAGCAATTCTCCGCCTCCCTTCATCATCGGCATAAAGAATACGCGCTTGAGAACCGACTACCATTTTATTTGAACCGGCTTGCTCTATCCAGCGAATGTTATCCTTCATTTGCTGTTTTATTTCATCAGGAGATTCGAGAATCATTTCCGATAGAACTTCACAAGCGATGGCATCGGATTCGGCCAAATCTTGCGGGTTGCCTGAACAGCACACCCATCTATATGGCCCGAATCCATAATCAAAGCATAATGGGCCCATGATATCTTCAACGTATGAAGGATATCTAAAACTGCCATCATCACACATAACATCAGCACCAGCCCTACTTGCTTCGAGCAGGAATGCGTTTCCATAATCCCAAAAGTACATTCCTCTATCTGATAATTGGTTTATTGCAGTGGCCTGTCTATTTAGACTATTTTTTACTTCATCGCAAAATTTCTGAGGGTTTTCTGACATCATTCGCGAAGCACTTTCATAGTCAAATCCAACAGGAAAATAACCTCCTTGCCATGGATTGTGGAGCGATGTTTGATCACTTCCTAAATCTACATTGATATTTCTCTCCACCAGTCTCTCCCACAATGTAACAATGTTGCCTACATAGCCAATGGATATAGATTCCTTATTCTGTGCTGAAAGAACCATAGTATCGATCGCATCATCAACATTTTCGGCAATAGTACTCAGCCAACCTTGCTCCTGTCTTTTCCTAGCTGCATGAGGATTTACTTCGGCGATAATACAAGAAGCACCTGCAATGACTGCAGCCTTGGCTTGAGCACCAGACATACCACCTAATCCTGATGTTACGAAAGTCACGCCTTCAAGCCCTTCATCACCCGACAAACCAAGTTTCACTCTCGCTGCATTTAGAAGAGTTATTGTAGTTCCATGAACAATTCCTTGTGGACCGATATACATGTAAGAGCCGGCAGTCATCTGCCCATACTGACTTACACCCAAAGCATTCATTCTTTCATAATCTTCAGGCGATGAATGGTTAGGAATTACCATTCCATTGGTGACAATAACTCTTGGTGCGCTTGGACTTGAGGGAAATAGTCCCAAAGGATGCCCCGAGTACATCACTAGGGTTTGTTGTTCAGTCATCTGTGAAAGATATTTCATTACAATGCGATATTGGGCCCAGTTTTGAAAAACTGCTCCATTTCCACCATAAGTAATCAATTCATGAGGGAACTGTGCTACACGTTTGTCCAGATTGTTTTGAATCATTAGCATTATTGCTGCTGCTTGTTTACATTTTGCGGGATAATAGTCGATAGGGTATGCCTTCATTTCATATTCAGTGGGGCGATAACGCCACATTATTATTCGACCAAAAGTATCCAATTCTTCAAAAAATTCCTTCGCTAGTACCGCATGCAAATTTTTTGGAAAATATCTCAAAGCATTTCTGATTGCCAATAGTTTCTCTGGTTGAGTCAATACTTGCCTCCTCGCAGGAGCATGGTCAACAGACTCATCCCATGTAGGCATTTCAGGTAGTCCATTGGGAATGCCGGTGATTAGGTGGGAGGCGAGGATAGCAGCGACCTCTTCCGACATAGTACAGGGTCATCTCCGCCTGTCTTTGAGCATTGTTGCTCTTATGACTGCATAGCGGGTATTGAATTGCCAGGATTCCATACTGTGAACATTATTCCAGATAGTACCATTATTGAGCCAAACATCATTATTCCATCAGAAATACCGAGATTATGATTTTCAACTAAATATCCTGCAACCGAGGTGGAAATTGAAAATGCAATGGACATAAACAACATATCTATGGAGAATACCCTTCCTCTCATTTCATCCTCAACCCAACGCTGTGTCAATATTGTTGAGAGAACCCAATTAGCACCACTAGCAGCATGTGCAAGAAGAACAAGGATTACAGTTAGCAATAGATGTATTTCAAGTGTTAGAGATGCCATGATGTAAAAAGCCCCACTTACAATAACCAATTTTCCAATCAGGCCTGGCCATTTTGATTCATCTTTCAAAACATTACGTGCAATAATAGGGCCAAGTCCAGTTCCTACGCCCCTCGCAAAGAAGAATATTCCAAATCCCATAGCAGCGCCATATCCATCAGTTTCAGCGCCTAATAATACCAAAAACACTCCAGCTAATGCCCCTCCCGCAATATTCCAAGATGATTTTGCGAATACAATCCGCAATAATCGCGATTCAGTATAGACTCTCAACCAACCGCGCTTGATATTTGTAAATGCTGTTTTGAATAGTGGTGCTTTCATATCATCGCCAATATTTTGCTTGATCTTTACAGGAATTAACAAAATTGTACCCAATGCGAATGTAGCGGAATCGATAATAAATGCCGCATCTGTACCCCAATAAGATACCACAACCCCGCCTAATAGTGCACCTACGCATAATGCTGTAGACCAAGATGCGGCATCAAGTGCATTCGCAGTAGTAAGGTTCTGTGGGCTGACAACATTTGGAATTGCAGCCCTTTCAGCAGTCATGTATGTGCCATGTAATAGCATCATCAGCCCTGACAAACCGATCATCCACGGCACATCGGATGCACTATCTACAAAAATAAATCCGAGTGCCAAAAATACCTGAGCGATATTTGTTATTACCATCATAGTTTTTCGATTATATCTGTCAGCAAGCAAACCGATAAATGGTTGGAAAATTGCAAAGGAAATCATTCGTACTGTAAATAAAAATCCTAATAAAAATTCAGACCCAGTATATTCTAAAATTAAGAAAAACAATGCGATGGTGTTGAACCACTCGCCCAACATAGAAATTACTGATGCAAGCCATAAATTGCGAAAATTACCATTGGTGCGAAGTAATTGAACATAACCAATATTACCCATTAGTTTCCCTCCAATTATGATGACTTTGCTTATGCAGGTCACCTGAGTCTGTTTGATTTACCAATTACTACACCCTTGTCTGCGCGTACGAAGGAGAAAATTGTGATATTGGATAGTCTTGCTGATTCAATTGCAAGTGTAGAAGATGCTCCGATACTAGCAATTAACTGACAATTCATTGTAGCAGATTTTGCAACAATATCCCATCCACAACGACCTGATAATAATAGTGCATGTTGGTTGATATTGAGGCCGGTTCTATAGGCGTGGCCAAATATCTTGTCTACAGCATTATGTCGCCCAATATCCTCTCGTACGGCAATTAAGTTACCTTCGCCATCCATTAGACCTGCTGCATGAATTCCTCCGGTAACGGAGTAACCTATCTGTCGTCGCTTCATCTCTATTAAGGCTGCATTAATCGCATCGGCTGAGAAATTAGTGGGGGATATATCCACGGATGGAATATTGTGCATAAGGGTAAGTATTCCATCTCTATCACAGGCGCCACAACTGCTGGTGATAATTCGCTCACTGAATTTCAAGGAAGACATATCACTTGAAGTAGAGATGTCTAAGAAATGTGTACCTGTTTCATCGGTTGAAACATCAAATGCATCGACTACTATTTTTCCACTTTTTGCTTCAGTGATGCAATGACCAATCGCTAAATCTTGTAAGTCGGCAGGTGATGCCAATAAATTTGCAACAATAGTATCATTCACTCTAATCGTGACTAGCGCCTCAATAGCGATACAATCTTGGTCCAAAATGAAATCTCTTCCATTCCAGCGAGATACACCAACCTTTCTATGTAAATCACTCATGCCGATTCCTCATTATTAGTTTCAACTAATGACTCATCTATGTCAAAGAACTCAAATTGCAATGCCACTAATTCTGCACTAGATTTGGCTGCAGCATATGCTTCTAAGGGTTCCTTATTAAGTTCAAAAAATCTTTCACCCCACCTAAAAGCACCCAATACTTCTCTTGCTTGTTTTTCTCTTCCAATCAAAAATAGAATTGTTGCTAATGCTTCTGCCGTTGTAAGTTTACTTGGCTTACCCCAGTTTACAGGATTTGCAGCTAATAGTAATGGCAACATTCGCGGTTGTAACCTTGTTCTCTTCATTACTTGTTCAACACTATCTTCGATATGAGCCCAACTACAATCTAAGCCAACTATCGCCCCTCCCTTGGTGAGAAGTGTATCATGGTCTTCAGGACCAAATACCTTGCCGCATAATGGTTCTAAGATGAATCCTTTGCGCGGCACAGTGTTGAACCGTTTATGCATAACAATATCACCTCTTTTAGACGCCCTAACAACTGTGTTTTTCTTAGGGTCATCTTGCGCCAACCAAATCGCATGGACTGGTATTTGTTGCATGACATCAACTCTCTTTGTTGAGGTAATCTCCTAGTGTCAATCCTCTGCTGGATTGGCTATTGTTCAAAACTCTCGTATCAACTGATTTATGTTCTACCATCAATGTAATTCCTAGTATGCGTTCAAACTTTTTTATCACCGAATCAGTAGGCCTTTTGCCAGATTCTGCCGATTTGATGACGTTTACTGTCTCGGCCATTCTCTTTCCCAATTGTGATTGATTCCAGTTCTTTTGTTTACGAGCAGAGGAGATTCTCTGTGAAAAATCATCGGCCAGATCTTTTTCACCACGTGACATTGGATCATGTTTTTTGTAATTAGTAGAACGCTTGGAGATATTTACTTGACTAGTTCTTGGCCCAGAAGAAAACGCACGAGCCAACCCCGGCGCCACAGGTTTTGGACCCAGATTTAACTTCTCGATACATCTGCTACAGGCAGCAACTTCAGTTCTGCCGGTTTTGACATGCTTTACTCCAACTTTCATTGCCCCACATAACTCACAATCTGCCATCATGTCACATCCGTCACAGTCGCCTGCAATGCCTAATAATAGCCGCAATACTTTGAAGCCTTCGGAACAGACATTTTCTTGTATAGTCAAGCGAGTAGTTCATACGGTGTCGCCATAACCATTGGTTGTTCGCATGACTAGTGAAGTTGAAAGAAGTGGTGGCGCTGAATCAACCAATTCAGATGATGAGTTGAAAAAATTAGAATCTGATTACCGGATTTTACAGGAAGAAGCACAAACTCTCATCAATGATAGAGCTCATTTGGAATCTGAAGTTAGAAATCTAAAGAAGAGAGCAAACCGGTTGGATGAAGAGGTCAAATCGATGAGGAATCCACCTCTGATTATTGGCACATTACAAGATGTGCTAGATACCGATAGAGCAATTGTACGCTCATCTAATGGGACTGTATTCCAAGTATCGCTGAATCAAAGGATTGAACCAAGTAAATTACAACCTGGAACTAGAGTTGCACTAAATCAAGAAACACTGGCAATTATCGAAGTATTGCATGATGCATGGGATCCGATGGTCAGCGGTGCTGAAATGGTAGAGAAGCCAAATGTTACGTACGATGAAGTGGCTGGGTTAGATGAGCAAATAGAAGCGGTAAGAGAAGCAATAGAATTACCGTTGACTTCACCCGAATTGTTCGAAAAAGTTGGAATTCAAGCTCCAAAGGGAATATTGCTCGTAGGCCCACCTGGGTGTGGAAAAACATTGCTTGCAAAGGCTGTAGCCAATTATACCGATGCAACGTTCATACGCATGGTAGGTAGTGAACTAGCCCAGAAATACATAGGTGAGGGTGGCAGGATGGTTAGAGAATTATTTTCATTAGCGAAAGAAAAGTCACCATCAATTATTTTCCTTGATGAAATAGATGCTATCGGTGCGAAGAGATTGGATGGATCTACAAGTGGTGATAGAGAGGTTCAGCGTACACTGATGCAATTGCTCGCCGAACTTGACGGATTTGACTCCCTACAAAATGTCAAGATAATAGCGGCAACAAATAGACCTGATATTTTGGACGACGCACTATTAAGGCCTGGGCGCTTTGACAGAGTGGTGGAAATACCTATCCCTGATGATAAGGCGCGAAAGGCAATACTGTCTGTACATATCAAAAACATGAACACAAAGAGAATCAATATTCAAAGAGTTGTTGAATTAACAGAAGGATATTCTGGTGCAGAATTAAAGGCTACATGTGTCGAAGCAGGGATGATAGCAATTCGTGAAAAGCGTGATGTTATTGCCCAAGACGATATTTTAACTGCGGTGAAGAGAATCAACAATAAAAGGTCAAAAGGTGGAATTTCTACTTCTCCTGATGCCCTTTACGGTTAATTATTGAAACAAGTCCTTGTCAACATTGAAAGTCCTCATCGGCCGACACACCAACATGGCGGCAACTATTGTTGAATGTGTACCTAATATTTCAGAAGGTATTGATACTGACAAAATCGAATTAATAGTTCAAGCTGCAAGAGAAGTTACAGGATGCGCGGTATTAGGTGTTGAACCGGATGCCGATTACAATCGCACAGTCATTACTTTAGCAGGAGAACCAATTCCAGTTTCTCAGGGAGCCTTTGAGTTGATCAAGGCTGCAATATTGCACATTGATATGAGCCAGCATAAAGGGGAACATCCTCGCCTTGGAGCAGTTGATGTATGTCCATTTGTCCCATTGCAGGGAATTACAATGGAACAATGCTCTGAATTAGCCAAGGAATTAGCAATAAGAGTAGCCAAAGAATGTGGAACCCCGACATTTCTGTACGGTTCCGCTGCAACTCACCCCGATAGAACACTATTGTCTTCATTGCGAAAGGAGCAGTATGAAGGATTACAGGCGAGGATGAGTGGCGGGGAAACCGGACATGCAGAATCTACGCGCCTGCCAGACTTTGGACCAATGTCTTGGAATGAACAATGTGAAAAGTCAGGTGGAATAACAATTGGCGCACGTACAATTCTTGTTGCCTATAATGTAAATGTCGATGAACCTGATGCTATTGTAGCCAAAAAA
>Ga0209047_1002552_pt1 | contig 12159 bp, 13 predicted proteins | sample SaaInlV_165m_DNA_3_FD_184681 | JGI IMG/M metagenome (GOLD analysis project Ga0209047, IMG submission 184681) | Marine microbial communities from expanding oxygen minimum zones in the Saanich Inlet - Saanich Inlet SI037_S3LV_120m_DNA (SPAdes)... | ecosystem: Environmental > Aquatic > Marine >...
GTACTTTGAAGGTGAAACTCAAAAACGAGTTATTGAACCAAAATCTGTTATGGCAGTTATGATATTCTCAACAATCTTCTTGGTAGGATTTGGTGTTTATCCAGAACCATTGCTTAAATTTGTAGAATTTGCAACACCAGTTATTGATTTAGGAATTATGCCTTAAACGAAGTAAATTTAATTAATTTTTCTAAATTTATTTTTGCATTATTGTCTGGGATTTTTCTTAGAAATGATCTTGCTTTCTCAGAATATTCTTTAAGTAATTCCTCCATTTTATTAAAACCATCTCTAGGATCTACGCTTTTCTTAATTAGTAAATTAAATAATTTTTCTTCATTTTTCCAATCTAACAAATCATCTCTAATTTGATATGCAATTCCAAGGTTTTTTCCATATCCTGTTAATGCTTCAATTTGTTCTTCTGTTCCATTTGCAATAATCCCTCCAGTTCTAGCTGCAACTTCAAATGCAGTTGCAGTTTTGTATTCTATTACTTTTAGATAATCGTCAAATGTAATATCTCCACTTTCTTCTAATCTACCTTCAATCATTTCTCCTTCACTCATTAACATTGCAGTTGTAGCTAAATCTTTTGTAATTCTGGCATTATCTAATCTTGATGAAATTGCAAGAATTAATCCTAACACAAAATCCCCTGTTAACACACTTGTATTGTATCCGTATTTGACATGAAATGGATCTTTTTGTCTTCTCATAGTTTCATTATCTATAATATCATCATGAATGATTGATTCCATATGTAAAAATTCCACTGCACAGGAGGCTGATAATACATTTTCATCTATTTTTCCAATACTTTCTGCAGATAAACTCAAAATAATTGGTCTAATCCTTTTTCCACCTTCTAATGAATATTTTAAAGGCTCAATGAATTCTGATTCTGAATACAAGGCAAGTTCTTTGTCTAATGCTTGGTCAATTTTTTTGATATATTCCCCGTATGTTTCAAGTAGAGGATTGATTTCGATATTTTTCCTGTCCAAGATAATTGATCAAAAACCTTTCTTATTAGTAATTAAATCTTGGTGCTCCAGCCGGGATTTGAACCCGGGATCTTTGCCTTGAAAGGGCAAAATGCTTGACCGGTCTACACCACTGGAACCCATAAAAATTTCACTTTTAGATCATAAAATCTTTTGGTACACAACAAAGATTTTTGTATTGGCAAATTTAGTGATGAATTATGAACCTAATTCAAAGAATTGATCAAATAATTGAAGAAAGAAGCTTACTAAAACACCCATTTTATGAAATGTGGTCTGATGGAAAATTAACTCAGGAATCTTTGGCAGGATATTCTAAAGAATATTTTCAACTTGTAAAAGCAGTTCCTGAATTTATGGCACCAATCATTGAAAAAGCACCTAATTCTGTAATTGCAGAATTAATTGAAAATCAACAAGAAGAATCTGATCACATTAAACCTTGGATTAGCTTTGCAGGAGAACTTGGTATCTCTGAAGATGAACTAATTTCATATTCAGGATTAGATAAAACCAATAAAGCAGTTTCAGATTTAGATCAATTAATGAATACTTATGATAGTGGTGCATGTGCAATGTATGCATTTGAAAAAGAAATCCCAAAAATTAGTCAAACAAAATTAGATGGATTATCTGAATTCTATCAAATAACAAATGAAAGAGCAACTGAATACTTTAAACTTCACACTGAAGCTGATATTAGACATGCAGCATCTTGGAGAAATATATTAGAAAAATCAAATGCTGATACAAGTAACCTTGTTGAAGTTGCAGAAAAATCTGTTTCAGCCCAAAATCTGTTACTTGACAGTTGTTATGACGAATATTGTTAGTCTCATAACATTTTATACCTCAGAAAATTTTTATCATTTTAGGGCCCGTAACTCAGCTTGGTAGAGTAACCGGCTCATAACCGGTGAGCCAAGGGATCGAAGCCCTTCGGGCCCATTATTTTCAATTAGTTTTAAAATGAGTGAATACAAAAATTACTGGCTGCAATGAAGAATCAGAGTTATATCTGAAATTGATGATTGGAAGGCATTTGTCTGAGCTGCCCAAATTTATTTACTAATTTGTTTTTTTACTTTATCTAGAATTTCTGAATTAATCATTTTTTGTTCATACAATATTTCTGTAATTTGTAATATATTTAGAATTGAATGCATCTTTACTCCCAGTCCTTCTAAAGATTCCGTAGCACCTTCCATTCTATCTACAATCACATATGCATCTTTTACTGGAACATTAACTTCAGTTAGTGATTTAATTGCATTAACAACTGAACCGCCAGTAGTTGCTACATCATCAATCATTACAACTTTCATTCCGTCGTGAATTTTCCCTTCAACTGATTTTGAAGTACCATAATCCTTTGGTTTACTTCTAACATAGATTAGCGGTTTCACTGTTTCAATTGCTAATGCTGATGCAATCACTAATCCTCCTGTTGGAACTGAAACAATACTTTCAAAATTTTCTAATCCTATATCTTCAGTAATTTGATTTTCTAGATATTTTATCATCATTCTAAATTCATGAGGATAACTGGGAACTAATCTTAAATCCACATAATATGAACTACTTTTTCCACTGGCTAGTGTAAAATCTCCAAATTTAATTATCTCTTTTTGATGTAAAAAGGTCACAAATTCTTTCACAAACTCCATATCAATATTCACTACATTGGATTTATTTTGGTTTGTATTTAGTATCTATTATGCCTGAAATTTGGTTGAATTATGGGATCACAGACGTGGTTTTGGATATAAAGGCTGAAAATTTAGAGCAAAAAATTGATTCTGATGGTAAAATTATGGATGATTCTGCAATTACTGATAAACTCAATTCCCTTGACTTATCCAAACCAATGGAATTGGTAGTATTGCATAATTCTAAATCTATTCTAAAAATTATCTCATCATTATTCACATTATGTGAGCAAAAATCAAAACCATTTCCAAAAATCCTAACTGAGAAAAAATTTCTAAATTTAGTTAAATCCGGTTTGCCTGAAGGAAGTTCAATTAATGAATTTGATGATGTTGATATTTCAAATTCAAATCTTGTATTTATGGGTGAAATGGGATTTGATGGTTTATTTGGTTATGAGACTGTTGCTACTCGTCTTATCAAAAAATTTGGCGCTGAATCAATGCTTTCAGCATATGCCAAAAGACAAGGTAATCTTCCAACACCTGGTCAATACCCTGAAAGTTTAACTGAAGCAAAAAAATTTGTTGATAATTTTGAAATTCAAGCAATTGAAATAATTGCAAATTCTGAAGGAATACTTGATTTTACAATTGGTCATCCTTCACAAACACTTTCTACAACAAAAACTTTGGAATCAAATTCAATTAAAGATATTGGTGAACATAAAACTGTGATAATGAGTACTGGTAAAGATGCTAGTAATGACACTTTAGGAAATTCTTTATCTTCACTTTGGAATTGTTCAAATGCTATCAAAAAAGATGGTCTTGCAATTTTAGTTGCTGAGTGTAAAAGTGGTTTAGGTTCTGATGCAATTCAACAGTATATTGAAGATAGATTGACTTTAGAACAATTACGAAATCCTACAAAATATGTTAATGGAATGGAAGACTTGTTATTTCTTTCAGAAATACGAAAGAATTTTCAAATTGGATTAGTATCTATTTTGCCTGAATTTTATGCAAAAAAACTTGATATGATTTCTTTACCGGGAATAAAGTATTCTATGGATTATATTTTAAAAACACAAGGTGTTAGACAAAAAGTTGCAGTTGTAACTGATGGTGCTAGACTTTTTCTAAGGTAAAATTCCTGAAAATAATCCTGATGGTAGTGGAGCGCACAAAACTGCTAATACTATTATTCCAATATATGCTAGTTTTCTATTTCTTGTAAGTGGAGATATATCATCAAGTGGTGTAGCACTTGGATTCTTTGTTGACATTACTAAAATTAAGATTGCCATGAGCCAATAATTCAGTAAAACCAGAACTAACATGCTTCCATAAGTTGCATATCTGTGGATTTTTTGACCTAAAAGAGTTCTTGCCATATGTCCTCCATCAAGTTGCCATGCTGGAAGTAAATTCAAAAATGTAATCAAAAATCCAATCCACGCTGCAAACATCACAGGTGTCATAATTACCTCGTGACCTGGACCTCCTTTACCAAAAACTGCTAAACTTGCAGTCATTAGTAATGGCTCCCCTTGTTCCCATTCAACAAGTATTTGATCTGCAAATAATCCTTCAGCTATTCCTTGATCTAAAATTGGTGCAGTATATGCACCATAAAGTGAAACTATGATTGTAATTACAAGTCCTGCAATTGGTCCTGCAATAGCTACATCAAATAAAATACTACGATTAATTGTTAATCCTTTTGATTGAATAAACGCACCAAATGTTGGAATTCCAACTATTGGTAAACCTGGAATGAAGTATGGCCAACTTGTTTTTAATCTATGTGCTTTCGCTGCAATGATGTGACCAAGTTCATGTGTTCCCAAAATTCCCAATAGAGCAAGTGTGTATACAATTGCCATTTCAAATGGATCTCCAATTTCAACAATAGCATTTGTTCCCGATGTTCTATAATACCCATCAATCATTACAAATGAAATAACAATTGCAAACAACAATCTTGGTGTCCAAGTTGCATTGAGCCATCTTCTAGATTTTTTTATTGTAAATTTTTGAATTTCAATGTAAATCCCATCATCTTTTTTTAGTAATTTACAAACATAACTCATATTTTCTAAAGCCCTTGCTAAATCTTCAAATTTTGTTTGAAATTCTAAATCTTTAATTTTAAATTCTAATGTAAATTGTGTTTTTGTAAATTCATTTACATTGAAAATTGAATTGACTAATGAAATAATACTTTCCTGAGAATCTTCTTCCATCTACTTCATAATTTCTTGATCCATTAATGATCTTTTTGTTTAAAATTAAATATTGATAGTTTTATCATATAATTATGCAAGTGATTTTGAGACAATTAGGTGATTGTAGTATACGTAGAGCAACTTCAAGCGATCTAATTTCAGTCATGGAAATTAATCTCAAAACCTTACCTGAACACTATTCTGACTATTTCTATGAATCACTATTGCAAGAACTACCTGAAGCCTTTTTGGTTGCAGAAATTGATGGCAAGATCGTTGGATATGAAATGTGTAAAACTGAATTTGGATTTTCAAATTTTAAAAAATTAGGTTTTGTTAAAAAAGGACATGTGGTATCAATTGCGGTTCTTGATGAATATAGAAAAAAAGGAATTGGTAAAGCACTTGTTGAAGAATCTGTAATTGGTGTAAAAACTAGAAATTGTGATGAATTTTACTTAGAAGTTAGATGTAGTAACACTGATGCTGTTCGCCTTTATGAAAAACTTGGATTTGTAATTAGACAAGAACTTAATGCATATTATCGTGATGGTGAATCTGCATACTTAATGGCAATTGAATTAGATTGAAAGTTGTAATAATTATTGCAATTGCAATTTTTGTAATGATTGGTTCATCTTCAAATACTTTTGGTGTAGTACTTGTATTTTTAGACAAGGATGTTTATGGAATTCCTACTCCGGAAAAACCATTAACAATTTTTATTGATTCTCCTGGTAAGGTAACTATTTCTGTAAGCAATGGTGAAATTGCAACAGTGCTAGGTGAAACATCTTCTGGTGAATTTACAATTTATCATGATGATTATGATTTTATTGAAGGTACAATGTTAATTGCAAATCACATTAATGATTACACTTTAAAAGAATGGACAGATGTTTCAACTTTTTCTAAAAATACATCCACTGAACCTGCAAAAGAAATAACCAATGTAAAATCTGGTAATGGTGGAGGTTGTCTAATTGCAACAGCAGCTTACGGCTCAGAGCTTGCACCACAAATCCAAATGCTTAGAGAAATTCGTGACAACCAATTAATGAATACAGAATCTGGCTCAGCATTTATGTCAAGTTTCAATGAAGCATACTATTCATTCTCACCATACATTGCAGACATGGAACGTGAAAGTCCAGTCTTCAAAGAAATTGTAAAAGCTGGTCTAACTCCGATGCTCTCAACATTGGCAATTATGGAGAACGCAGAAACTGAATCAGAAGTTCTTGGACTCGGACTCTCAGTTATTGCATTGAATTTGGGAATGTATCTAGGGGTTCCAGCCATAGTCATAATTGGAATTAAAAAAAGAAATTTTGAGAAGATAAACGATAAATAAGTCACAGAAAGTTTTTTGACATGGATAAGCGTAAGGGCATGGGAGCTTTAATTTTCATGCTTTGTATTGGTGGATTTTTTGTTTATGCATATTTACTCATGTTATCTGAATGGTCTCCAATTGTTTTACAGCTATCTGTATTGATGGCAGTTGGTGGTATTCTTGGAATTATTGCTTGGATTGGATATGTGATGGCAACAACTAAACCTACTTCAGCAACAATTACATCTGCTGATGATTCATCTACTTCGTAATTTTTACATCAACCACTGTTTGATAATATCTAGGACCAACAGCTCTTACAATTTTTGAGCCAAGAATTTCTGATTTTACCGATGTAATTTTTTTATAATGTTCTTCAGTTAATTTTCCAGCTTCTGATTTTTTATCTGCGTGAATGTGAGAGTAATAATGAATAATTCCACCACTTTTTGTTGTATTTATTGCAGAATCTAAAAATTCATCTGATCTTTCTGGTAATAATGTCAGTGTTCTATCTGATTTGTCAATTAATTGTTCTTGAATAATTTTGGATGCATCCCCGTTAATTGAGATAACTTCTCCTGCTAGTTTGTTTATTACAATATTTCTTTCACAAAGTTTTGATGCTACTGGATTTAAATCTAGACTGTATACAGTACATTTTTTCTTTTTTGCAGCCATTATTGAAAACATTCCTACACCTGCAAACATGTTTGTCATTACTTCTCCATCTTGAGTAAGTTTTGCAATTCTCTCTCTTTCTGTTGATAGGCGGGGTGAGAAAAATGCATTTTCTACATCTACAATGAATTTACAGCCAAATTCTTTGTATTCTGTTTCCGTATTGTCTACACCTGCAAGAATCTCAAGATTTCTTGTACGAAAATCTCCTTCTACGGCTGATGATTGATAAAATACACTTCTGACAATTTTAACTTCATTTAGTAGAGTTTCACCAATAATTTTTTTCTTGGATAATAACGAATCCGGTATTCTAACAATGATTATGCTTCCTATTTGATCAAATGCTGAGATTAATTCATCACTTTCTTTTGATGTTAATACACTTTCTAGTGATTTTTTTAACATTCGAGTCAATGCTTGTAGTAAAAATTTCCTGATTCTTTTTGATCTTTATCTAATCTACTTTCTATTTTATTTACTCTGGGTCTTAGACTTTTTTCATCTCTTCTAAATGACATATCTAATGATTTTAGGAATCTATTCATTGCTTCTGATTTTGGCATAGGTGATGTGGCAGTTCCTGCTTTTCCTGATTCTCCTTCAAATATTATCATTGAATCTGACATTAAATCCATCAATTGTAAATCGTGATCAATAATAATTGCAGATTTTCCAAAAGAACGAACAAATTTTTGTAAAAATTTTGCTACTGCAATTCTATCTTCAACATCTAAAAATGCTGAAGGTTCATCTAATGCATACAAATCTACTTTTTGAATTAAACATGATGCTACTGCTATTTTTTGTAATTCACCGCCTGAAAGATTTTTTACAGATTTATTGTATAGTTTTCTAATTTTTAATGGATCTAGTATTTGCTCTTCTTCTTGACTCCCTTCAATTGGACCTCCATTTGCTTTTTCTAAAAGTGCTATAACTTCTACATCAATATCATTTTGGAGATATTGTGGTTTGTATGCTATCTTAATTTTTTTATCAATTGAACCTACATCTGGTTTCTGAACACCTGCAATCATTTTCATCATTGTAGTTTTTCCAAGGGCATTGGCACCCATTATGCCTAATACTTCTCCTTTTCTCACTTTTCCAGGCTCAATTGTAACCGAAAATGAATCAAAACGCTTCTCTAGTTTTGGATAATTTACAATATCTGTACCTTCTTGGAAAATATCTGTAGATGATGATGATACATCCATGGAGAATTTTCTCTCTCTAAATCTAACGTTTTCATTTGGTAAATATCCATCAAGAAAAACATTGATTCCAATTTTAGTTGATAAAATATTTGAAACAATTCCATATGCTGTTGGTTCACCATACAATACTTCGATATAGTCACTAAGAAAATCAAGTAATGTTAGATCATGTTCTACAACCATTACGCTCTTTCCAATTTTAGCTAATCCTTGAATTACTCTTGCAACACCAGTTCTTTGAAAAACATCATTGTATGATGAAGGTTCATCAAAAAAGTAAAACTCTGTATCTTTGGATGCAGCTGCAGCTACTGCAATTCTTTGTAATTCTCCTCCACTAAGTTCTTTCAAACTTTGTTCCATAGAATTTTGTAATCCTAATTCTCTAACTAATTCTCTAGTAATCCCTCTTTCGTCATATTTATCTAGTAATTCATTTCCTGTACCGTCAAATGCTTCTGCAAGATGATGGATTTGTTGTGGTTTAATTGATGCACGAATTTCATTTTTTTCAATTTTTTGAAAATGCTGCTTTAACTCAGTTCCACTATAATGTTTAAAAATTTCATCCCATTCTGGTGGATTTTCATATCTTCCAAGATTTGGTTTTAATTTTCCAGATAATATGTTGACTACTGTACTTTTTCCCATTCCGTTTCTACCAAGTAATCCAACAACCTCTCCTTTTCTTGGAGTTGGTAATTTGTATAATCTAAAAGAGTTTGTTCCATACTGATGTATCTTATCAGTAGCTAATTCACTTGCTAAATTTACGATTGTTATTGCGTCAAATGGGCATACTTTGACACATATTCCGCACCCATTACAAATATCTTCATCAATTTGTGCTTTTTTTGATTCTTCATTAATTGTAACACACTCTGCGCCCGATTTATTTACTGGACAGTATTTTATGCACTCTAATCCACATTTTTGTGGCTGACATAGATCTTGATCCAATACGGCAACTCTGTGTGTCATAGTTGTAATTCGATATTTTCTTTGCTTTATACCTATTTTGAGTAGATTTCTAATCTGTCGTTACCTTAATACATTAGATTTATGGACTGATTGTCAAGCCGGCCATAGCGTCAGGGTGCGACCTAATCCCGTTCCGAACTTAGAAGTCAAACCTGATGTCGCTGTTGTGCTACTAAGATGCGAGAGCTCTTGGGAAGCAACAGTGCTGGCATTTTCTATCTTCAATCAATCTTTTAATATCCATTTTCTGTGGTTGAATTGATTTCAATGCCAAATTGTAGTGTTTGTGGAGAAAAATGTGATAATGATATTAGATTACTAAATCACATGATGGAAAAACATGGATGGAGAAATCCAAATGTTGGAACACCTGATAGAAATAGTCGGGGCTACTAATTTTATAATTTTTGTAAATAATCTAAAATTAATCTTACCCCAAAACCTGTAGCACCTTTTGGATTGTATGGTTTTTCTTTTGTTGCTGCCCCTTGAGTCCATGCAACACCTGCAATATCTAGATGTGCCCATGGTGTATCTTTTATTGCACTTTTCAAAAATGCCGCAGCTGTAATTGTTCCTGCTGCTCTCCCAATACCAACATTTTTGATATCTGCAACATCTGATTTTATCATATCCATGTAGTCTTGTGTTAATGGTAATTCCCAAATTTCTTCTGTTGTTATGTTGGATGAGTCTGTTATTTTTTTTGTTAATTGTTTATTGTTTGATACAATTGCAGCCACGTTGTTTCCTAATGCAACAATGCATGCTCCTGTTAAAGTTGCAAAATCAATAATTGCTTTGGGTGAATATTGTTTTTCACCATATGCTAGAGCATCTGCTAAAATGAGTCTACCTTCGGCATCTGTGTTTAGGATTTCAGCAGTTTTTCCATTGTATAATTTTATGATGTCTCCTGGTCTGTATGCTTCCCCTCCTGGCATATTTTCTACTGATGGAATAATTCCAACTACGTTAATTGGTAGTTTTAATTCTGATACTGATTTCATTATTCCTAACACTGTACATCCGCCACATTTGTCAAATTTCATTTCATCCATACTTTGTCCTGGTTTTAATGAAATTCCTCCTGTGTCAAATGTTACAGCTTTTCCAACTAGAACAATTGGTTTTTGACTTTTAGGTCCACGATTATGTTCTATTACAATTAGTTTTGGTTCATTTTTACTTCCTTTACCTACAGCAGTTATTCCTCCAAATCCTTTTTTATTTAATTCAGGTTGTGAAATTATAGTACATTTCATTTTATTCTTTTTAGAAATATTTTTAGCAAAATTTGCCAATGTTGTAGGGGTACATTCGTTTGGTGGTAAATTTGCAATACTCTTAGTAAATATTGCACCTTCTGCAACAGCATCAGCAATTTTGATTGCCTTTGAAATTTTATTTGATTTAGAAATTATGATTGTCATATCTGGAGATTTATTTGTTTTTTCTGTTTTGAATTTGTCAAATTTGTATAATGACATTTTTGAACCCTCAACTATCTGGGAAACTGATGAAACTGAGTCCATTACAAAAGTAGGTGGAACTATGATCGAAAATTCTTTTAATTTTAATTCTCTAGCTTTTTGTGCAATTTTACCTGAAACAAATCTTATGGTGTCTTGTGTTAAATTTTCTTTTTTACCAATACCTGCAAGAAGAATTCTTTGAGCCTGTTTTCCCCCTGATATTGGAATAATTACTAATTTCCCCATCTTACCATTCATATCTTTTAAAGATTGATTGATTGAAGATGAAATTTTTGTATCCAATTTTGGTAATCCTAAAACTTTGTTAGAATCTTCTAATACAAATCCGCAAAGAAGTTCTGTTTTTCTTTTAGTAGAACTTTCAGTTTTAATCCTCATGATAAAATTATATTTTTAAAGCGTTATTTAGATTTTCTATAAATCAATTTTTTTACTATTTGTAATGAGTGTAAATGATCTAACAAATACCGATTTGATACTCTTACAATCCTCACTACAAATATTATTCATTTGAGAAAATTTTGTTTTTTTGGATTTTGTCGAAAAAATTGCTTTGATTACTGGAAATAATGCCGCTCTTCCTCCACTAGCTCTTTTTTCATCTATAAACCAAAACATGTCTAATGCTGATTCATCTAAAATTTCATTTCTAATTTTTATTCCAAAATTTGAATAGTGTCCTACCATTGTAATCTTACTTTTTGCCAAAAAATTTACAATTGTTGCAAATTTTATACAAACATAACATTGATCATCAAAAAGTACAATTGGAATTTCATCTTTAACTTCCATAATTACACATGATTGCGATCAAATTAAAATTTTACAGAAGTAGATTTTTATTCGATTTATGGGGATACGTTCCAGATGGGTCTTAATTATTATCAAATTAAAAAAAATATTCTAAGAGCTCGTAAATTAGTAATCAAGGCAACTAATACGGCGGGTTCTGGTCATCCTGGTGGTTCCTTTTCTATGGCTGAAATTTTAGGCTGTTTATTTAACAAACATTTGAAATTTGATGCTAAAAATCCTCAGTGGACGGATAGAGATCGTCTAGTATTATCAAAAGGTCATGCTGCTCCTGGATTATTTTCTAACATGGCAGTTGCCGGATATTTTCCAGAATCTGAAATTGAAACTTTGAGAAAATTTGGTAGTAAATTGCAGGGACACCCTGATCTAAAATGTCCTGGAGTTGAATTCTGTGGAGGTTCATTAGGAACTGGATTATCTTATTCTGTTGGAATTGCATTAGCTGCAAAAATTGATTCTAAAGATCATCATGTCTATACCATCATTGGAGATGGTGAATCTGATGAGGGCCAAGTTTGGGAAGCTGCCATGACAGCTTCAAAATACAAGGTTGACAATCTAACTGCTTTTCTTGATAGAAATTTTATTCAACAGGATTCTTACACTGAAAAGATTATGCCTTTAGATGAAAAATTAGAAGGTGATGATATTACTGAAATGTGGAAGGATGCATCAAGATGGAAAACTGGTGATAAATGGAGATCATTTGGTTGGAATGTTCTTGAAATTGATGGACATAGAG
>Ga0209047_1002560_pt1 | contig 12135 bp, 10 predicted proteins | sample SaaInlV_165m_DNA_3_FD_184681 | JGI IMG/M metagenome (GOLD analysis project Ga0209047, IMG submission 184681) | Marine microbial communities from expanding oxygen minimum zones in the Saanich Inlet - Saanich Inlet SI037_S3LV_120m_DNA (SPAdes)... | ecosystem: Environmental > Aquatic > Marine >...
TTTTTCATTATTTAATTTCCTTGATAAAAAGATTTTGCTATTTGATCGTTAAAAATTTTCATTTTTCCTGATTGTTGATCCCAGTAAGAAAATTTACAGCCTGAACCACCAGATCTATAATTCCACTTGCCGTTTTTTAAATCTTTAGCTTGCTGTTCTCTAGCTTTAACTAATTTTGGATGATTGTATTTCCCCCATTCATTTTGACATATAAGTTTAAAAGGGTCGTATGGATTTTCGGATGTAGGTGTTAAATAAACTGAATCTTCCCCTTTGGGGCATCCTTCAATATCATGAGCATAAGCTTTACCAAAAAACATTTGTTTTGAAGGCGTGTCTTGAGATCCAGACCAGTGAGCATTTTTACCCATACCTTTCACACAATTAAATCCACCGCCTTTAGCATGATGCATTTCATGAACTGCTGTACGGATCATATTGTCTATTTTTTTATTGTATTTGCTTTTTAAAAACATTGTAGCCATACCAACTCCCCCTTCACCACCATCTCGACTTTTTACATCAGCAAAGGTAAAATAAATCTTTTTTGGATTGTTAAATCCATTAGCCCACAACCAGCCACTATAATTTTCATTGATATGTTTGTGAAGCTCTTTACGTTTTCTGTCTAATCTAATGAAAGAAACATCAAGTTTACCATCTTCCCTATAATCATATTTATATTTTTTAGCACCAGATGAACCTTTTGTTTTTTTACTAAAACTTTCATGAAGTTTATTCATTTTATCTGCATATTCTTCAATTTTTCCATTAATGTCTAATTCACGATCTTTATCACTTGCTGTAAGCATATAAATAAAATGAATTTGATAGTTATCCGTTACATCGGGCTGATCTTCAAAAAATCTTTTTGGCTTTTCATCAGTAAGACTAATGTTGCACCACAACAAACCCAGAACCAAGATCCCTAAAAGTTTTTTCATAATCCAAGACTAACAAATCATAAACCATGTGTCTATTTGCTTAGTTTGCTAATTTCTCAGATAAATAAGTAGCTTTAATATGAGTATAACGTTTTAAAATACTCAAATTTTTCCAACCACCTTGAGCTGAAATTTCTGCAATACTCCAACCATTCATTGCACATCTGCTAGCAAAAGTATGACGTGTTGTATGGAATGATTTTTTAACACCTGTCCAACGTTGCAATTGTGAATAAAAATGTTGGAAGTTATCGTTAGAAGTACAATTGATAACTCTGCCATCAATATTAATTGGGAGCTTTCTCATCTCATGAATTACTCTAGGAGATAACCCAATTGATCTTGAAGTTCCATTTTTAGTTTCAAGTAATGTTGCAGTTGCATTTATAAAGTTAACATTTTCTCTTCTAAGTTTAATAATCTCCCCTCTCCTCATTCCACAATCAACACCAAGCATAATTGCTAACTTTAACCAATTAGCTTTTGATCTTTCAGCCTTTGTTAATAAAAGTTTTTCTTCCTCTGGTTCAATTATATCTGCTTTGAACTCAGGTTCTTTTAATCTCTTTATAAAGTCACAAGGATTACTTGGAAGATAAATCCCAAGCATTGTTCTAGCGTGTTTAATTGCAACAGATATGAGCGTTATATATTTATTCGTAGTGCTTGGATTATAAATAAACAAACACTGATCTTGGAACTTTCTAATCTGCATTGGTGTTAACTTTGCAAGTTTTAGTTTAGCTATAGGTTGCCTGCATAGCTTGTCTATTTTGTATTTTTCTTGGGAATGACCTAACTTTGTAACCGTTACATCTCTATAATAAGTTTGCATCAGTTCACTTAAAGTTATTGTGTTTGCTTGAGATAGATCTTCATATAAACCTTTTTCAATTTGAGTTTCAGTTTCCCTTGCCCACTTATGAGCATCCTCTCTTTGAATAAAAGTTTTTGAAATTGTTTTGTTATTATATCTTCTAACTCTAACTTCCCATTTGCCCATTCTTCTTCTAAACGTTGCCATTTAATTTACCTCATTGGAGCATGAGTGGAGCAATTAATATTTGAAAATGTTCAACCTTAAATAAGCTTTAATTTTTGGTAGCGGGAAGTGGGATCGAACCACTGACCTCAGGCTTATGAGTCCTGCGCTCTAACCAACTGAGCTACCCCGCCATAAATCACAAAAAAAGATTTATAATATAATTCCTCATCGATTCAATAAACATTTTAATTTAATTAGATATAAAGATTATGTATGTTTATTTGATCAGCTAAACTAACATAAAAGCTGACATCGCTAGAGTGCCTACTATCATTATAGATATAAAAGTTATTTTCTTATTAAAATCCTTTTTTTTATCCATTTTTACTCTGTTAAGTAAAATATTGATATTAGTAGTTTTTTTTCTTTCAGTGTTGTGAATTTTATCAATATCAAGATCATTATTTATTATAATTTTATCTCGATAATTTTTTTCCATATGTAATTAAAGCAGTTATTTGATTAAAAGACAATCTATTTAAAAAATTTTAGATATTTTTGAAATTACTTTGTTTTAATGGCTTTGTAAGTAAATCAGCTTGATATTTTGTTTTTTCAATTTCTACAAATATTTCTTTTTTAGCAATATCTTCATTTGATAAATCCGATTTAATGTAACCAAATGATAGGTTTTTGTTATAATTAAATGAATAATTTCCTGATGTAGTTTTGCCTATAATATCATTATCCAAATATATTGGCTCTTCATGAAGTAACAATGGGCTTCCAGCTTTATTTTCTTTTAAAACAAGCATAACAAATCTTCTGTCAAATTTTTGATCTTTTATTTCTAATAATTTATCTCTTCCTATGAAATCAAATTTTTTTTTAAAACTAATAGTAAAATTTAACCCAGCTTGATATTGGTTTTCTTCTGGAGAAATATCATGTCCCCAGTGTAAAAAACCACTTTCCATACGCATAGTGTCCATTGTATGAGCTCCACAATGTGAAATACCAAACTCTTTTCCACTTTTAACAAGTAAGTTATATATCTCTTTAGCATTTTCATTTTTTATATAAAGTTCATATCCAAGCTCTCCAACATAAGATAATCTTTGTGCCCAAACTTTGATTGAACCTAATTTTATATTTTTACCAGTTCCAAATTTTAGATTTTCATTTGATAAATTTTCATTTGAAATTTTAGATAAAAGATCTCTACTTTTTGGTCCAAATATTCCTAAACAGATCAATTCATCAGTGATATCTTTAAATTCTACATCTTTAGATAAATGCTTTAATATATGGGATTTATCATGTGTCCTCACAGCTGCAGAGCTAATTAATCTAAAATTATTTTTATCTATACATACAACAGTTAAATCAGTTTCAATGCCACCACCTTCATTTATCATTTGAGTATAAGTGCATTTTCCAATTTCATTTTTAATATTTGCTGTACACAATCTTTGAAGATTATCATAAGCTTTTTCACCTTTGATTTCATATTTTGAAAAAGGAGAAAGTTCAAACAAACCAACATTTTCAACCGTATTTTTAGACTCATATTCTACTGATGGGTACCAGTTTTGGTAATTGAAACTATAATCATATTTTGGTTTAGCACCATTTAAAGAATACCACATTGGTCTTTCATACTCTCCTGATTGACCAAAACAAGCACCTGCCTTTTTTAATTCTTCATGGTAAGGAAGTAGTCTTTGATCTCTTGATGTTTCGTGTTGTTTGTAAGGCCAATGCATACCGTATAAATCACCTAAAGTTTCAGTAACTCTACTCATAATAAATTTTTTAGAAGAATGAAATTTTTGAAATCTTTTTATATCGAGTGAATATAAATCTTCATTCATGTGTCCGTTAATCATCCATTCAGCGGTTACTCTACCCGCACCTCCTGAGCTGGCTATGCCAATGCTATTAAATCCACAGCATGTAAATAAATTTTTTACCTCAGCTGTTTCTCCCAAAAGATATTGTGTATCTGGAGTAAAAGATTCTGGACCTGAAAAAAACTTTCTTATACCAGCTGTTTCCAACGAAGGTAATCTGTGAAAAGATTTTTCCAAATAAGGCTCAAAATGATCAAAGTCATCTGGAAATTCACCAAATGAAAAATCTTCTGGAACAATGCCTTCTTCTTTAAATGCATTTTTTGCACCAGGTTCAAAAATACCAACAAGCATTTTTCCAGCATCTTCCTTTAAATAAAGACAATCATTATAATCTCTTAATACAGGAAGGTTTTTTGGAAGGTCTTTCATGGGCTCTGTAATTATGTAAAAATGTTCATTTGGATACAAAGGCACACTTACTCCAATATCTTCACCAATTTGTCTTGACCACATACCTGTTGCCAAAACTACATAGTCACAATCAATTTTACCCTTTGAAGTTTGAACTCCTGTTATCTTGTTATCTTTAATCAATATTTTGGTTACTGGAGTTTTTTCAAAAATTTTAGCTCCTTCAATTTTAGCTGCTTTAGCCAAAACATTAGTAACGCCAACTGGATCAGCTTGACCATCTTCTGGCATATATACACCACCTAAAATATCTTGATCATTAATTACAGGATATAAATCTTTTATTTTTTTTTTATCTAGAACTTCAACATTAACGTCAAATAATTGAGCAGAAGTTGCCTGTCTTAATAATTCTTGTAGCCTTTCTTTTGTGCTAGCTATAGTTATTGCTCCATTTTGTTTTAATCCTGTCGAAAGTTCAGTTTTCTTTTCAAGCTCTTTGTATAAATTAAGAGAATATTTTCTAAGTTTTGTGATTGTAGCTGTAGCCCCAAGTTGCCCTACTAAGCCCGCTGCATGCCAAGTAGTTCCTGATGTTAATTGATCTCTTTCAAGTAAAACTGTGTCTTTCCAACCAAATTTAGCCAAATGATAAGCAACTGAACAACCTGCTACACCGCCACCAATTACAACAACTTTGCAGTTTTTTGGAAAATTATTTTGCATCAGTTAATTATCTTAATTTTACTAAAAATGACCATTGGTATCAATTTTAAACCAATAATATATCTTTTTAAAAAAGTTATCGGATTAAAAATTAATCTTACCAGCCATCCAAGATAAAATTTATCTACAAAAGTATTAATAGGTGCTTGATCACCAGTAAAAAAAGAAATGGCGCCACCAGTGCATAAAATAGTTGTTCTAAATTTTAAATTTTTTTTTAAATACAGTCCTAAAACCTCCTGTGTACCTCCCCCAATATTAGTTAATATAAAATTAGGTTTAATTTTATTAATTAGTTTTAAAAGTTTTTTATCAGACAAATTATTTGGATCATATTTTGGTGCTAAAAAATTATAAGTTTTTTTGATGCCTAGCTTTTTAAAATAAGATTTGTTTGATTTAGAAAATTTTGAATTTGGATCTATACATAAAACAGATTTACTTTTATTTCTTTTTAAATAAGCAAAAAATAAGTTTAAAAATTTAAAGCCTGAAAATTTATCTACATCAACATTTTTAAAAATTTTAAGAAGCAAAACAAAAAAACCACTGTCAAAAAAAACTAAGTCTGCTTTTCGAATTGCCTTATAATAAATATTAGAGTTTTGAATTGTTGCTAGCGCAGGTCCAGCAGGAAAAACAAAAAAACCTTTTTTAGATATAATTTTATTAAACTTTTTATAATCTAAATTATTGAATGTAATTTTTTTGAAAATTATTTTACTGATCATAAACAATCTTTATAAATATAGTTACTAATTGATTATTAATAAATAAAATTATTGGTTAATTTTATATATTTTAAATTTTAGATCTATGATTTTGTAAATCTACTAATATTAGAGCCTTCTTTACTAGTTTCTTTATCAATCCAATCATATGTATTTTTAAGACCCTCTTTAAGTTTTATTTTAAAACTCCAGCCTAAAACTTTTTTAACCAAATCGTTGTTACTTGATCTTCCTCTAACACCTTTTGGTTTATCTAATTGATAAATTCTCTCTAATTTTTCTATTCCTGATATATCTTCAATTATTTCTATCATTTGATTAATAGAAACTTGTTCATCGCTTCCGATATTTACTGGCTCTGAATGATCTGACTCGAATAATCTTAACGTACCTTCAACACAATCATCAATATACAAAAATGTTCTGGTTTGTTTACCGTCACCCCATACTTCAATTTGATTATCTTTATTTTTTTTTGCCTTTATTACTTTTCTACATAGTGCTGCTGGGGCTTTTTCTCTTCCACCGTCATAGGTTCCATAAGGACCATAAATATTATGGTATCTTGCTACTCTTACTTCAATACCGTAATCCTCCATAAAGTGTCTGCACATTCTCTCGCTAAAGAGTTTTTCCCAACCATATCCATCTTCTGGATCTGCAGGATATGCATCTTCCTCTTTTAAACCTTCTATAAAAACTTCTTGTTGTTTTGTTTTATTGTAGGCGCATGCACTAGATGAGAAAAAATATTTTTTAACTTTATCCTCTTTACACGAAATTAATAAGTTAGTATTAATTAACACCGACTGCATACATTCAGCTTTATTATTCTCAATAAAACCCATACCTCCCATGTTACATGCCATGTTAAAAACATAATCAATGTTTTTAGTAACTTTTCTGCAGTTACTAATATCTTTCATATCCATTGAATAATTATTTTCTGCAGCTTCAAAATCTTGAAACCAATATTCTTTTGGTTTTATATCTGTTGCAACAATTGAATTACCATCGTCTAAAAGTCTTTTGACTAAGTGACCACCAATGAACCCACCAGCTCCAACTATTAAAATTTTCTTATCTTTAATCATTAAAATTTATTTGAATTTTTATATAACTATAAAAATTATAAAAGTTTAGTGGGATCAATATATTCATATCCAAAAACATCTGCAACAGCCTTATAAGTTACTTGGCCTTGACAAACGTTCAAACCTTCTAAAAAATTCTTATCTTCACTTAATGCTTTTTTGTAACCTTTATTTGCAAGTTTCACTAAAAAAGGTAAAGTAGCGTTATTTAAAGCTAATGTTGAAGTTCTTGGCACTCCACCTGGCATATTAGCAACACAATAATGAACAACATCATCAACTATATATGTTGGATCACCGTGAGTCGTTGGTTTACTTGTTTCAACACAACCACCCTGATCAATTGCAACATCAACAATTACTGATCCCCGTTTCATCAATTTGATCATATCTCTAGTAACTAATTTTGGTGCTTCTGCTCCTGGTATTAGAACCCCACCAATCAATAAATCAGCTTTTGCCACTAGTTTGTTAAAATCAATTTTATCGCTTTGTTCAGGAATTATCTTGTCTCCAAACATTTCAACAAGTTGTTTAAGTCTTGCTTCTGATTTGTCTACAATATGAACTTTTGCTTGCATGCCAGTTGCAATAACAGCTGCATTTTCACCTACAACTCCACCACCTAAAATGACAACAGTTCCACCCTCAACTCCAGGTGCACCTCCTAATAAAAGTCCTCTTCCTTTTTGATTTTTTTCTAAACAGTGTGCTCCAGCCTGAACAGACATTCTACCTGCAACAGCACTCATTGGTGCAAGTAATGGTAGTCTTCCGTTGTCATCAGTTACTGTTTCGTAAGCAATGTTAATACTTTTAGATTTGATTAGTCCTTCAGTTAATTCTTTTGCAGCAGCAAGATGAAGATAAGTGTATACGATTTGATTTTCTCTAATCATGTCTACTTCAACTTTTTGAGGTTCTTTGACTTTAACTATAATTTCGGCATCATTGAAAATATCAGCTGCAGTATTAGCAATTTTAGCACCTACGCTTGTGTATTGTTCATTTTCAAAGCCAGCTTCAAAACCGCCATTGTTTTCAACTATTACTTCATGACCTTCAGATACTAAAGTTTTTACACTTTCTGGTGTTAGTCCAATTCTATTTTCTTGTGGTTTAATTTCTTTAGGTACACCTATTTTCATAACATCTCTTCTCTATATATATAAACTAATTAGTTTTTTTGGTTTTTTTGGTAATTAGTGATACCCGTTCGAAGTTTATCAATAATTTCATCTATGTGTTTTTCTTCACAAATAAACTGTGGAGCAATAATCAGACAGTCACCAGTAGCTTTAAAATTTACACCTGCTTCATAACAAGCTTTAAAACATTCAAAACCTGCTTTACCTGGTTTGGTGTTTAATTTCATATCAATTCCACCCATCATTCCATAACCTCTAATGTTGTCTACGGACTCTAAGTCTTGAAGAGAAAACAAACCTTTTTGGAAATATGGTGCTAAATTTTTAGCTCTATTAAAAATATCATCTTTTTCAAAAATATCTTGAACAGCTAAAGCAGCAGCTACCGCAACTGGAATTCCTGAATAAGTATATCCATGAAATAATTCAACTGCACCAGTTGGTGAGGCATCCATTACCGCATCATAAATACTATCGTTACAAGCAACAACACCCATTGGCACAACTCCATTAGTTGTAGCTTTTGCCATTGTCATAATATCTGGTGTTACGCCAAATTCATCTGCTCCAAATTTAGATCCTGTTCTACCCCAGCCTGTAATTACTTCATCAAAAATTAAAAGTATTCCATGTTTATCACATATCTCTCTTAGTTTTTGTAAATATCCTTTTGGTGGAACTAATGTTCCTGTAGATCCAGCAATTGGTTCAACAATACAAGCGGCAATATTCTCACCACCAAAGTTTTGACAAATAGTTTCTAAATCATTTGCTAAATAATCACCTGTTTCAGGCTGACCACTTACAAATTTATGTTCTGGTAAATGAGTGTGTCTAATGTGTTGAACACCTGGCATTAAAATGCTTGCAAATGTTTTAACATTGTTAACCATTCCACCAACTGAAACACAACCAATATTCATTCCGTGATAACCTCTTTCACGTCCTACAAATCTAAATCTTTGCGCTTCTCCTTTTGCTCTATGATAAGCAACGGCAATTTTAATTGCAGTTTCAACAGCAGTTGATCCACAAATTGTAAAAAACATTTTGTTTAAATCACCTGGTGTATGTTTTGCAATTCTTGATGCTAATTCAAATGATCCTCCAAACCCTTGTTGAAAAGGTTGAGCATAATCCAAGGTTTCTAATTGTTTTGTAACAGCTTCTGTTATTTCTTTTCTTCCATGACCTAAAGGATTACAAAATAATCCTGAGCTAGCATCAATTTGAGTTTTTCCATGGTGTGTTTTTAAATAAACACCCTTTGCTTCAGTTATTAATCTCGGATTTGCTTTGAAATCTTTGTTAGATGTAAATGGCATCCAATGTTCATTTAATGAATTTGGAACTGAGGTTCTATTTTCTGAGCTCATAAATTGCTTTCTATGTATAAAATATTAGTTTTGTAATTTCTAAATCTAAGGCCTCTTTAGACTAAAATAAATATATAAACTAGAACATTATTGACACAACTATAGATTGTATCAAGCGACACTTTTTTGTTTTACATCAATGTAAAATTGAATTTAAATGTGTGTAATTTAATTAATTAAACAGAGGAATAATAATGAAAAAAATATTAAGTTTTATTCTTGGTTCTATCGTTGCTCTTAACCTTTCTATATCAGTTGCAAACTCAGCTGCTAAAGAAGTTAGAGTTGCATTCTTTCTAGAATGGCCAACACCTAACCAAGAAGATAAAGTTAAAGGAATATATGAAAAGGCTTTAGGTGTTCCAGTAAAATGGACTAACTTTTCAAACGGTGGTGCTATGACTGACGCTATGTTAGCTGGTGACATTGATATTTCTTACTCTCAAGGATTAGTACCTTTTATCAATGCTGTTAAATCAAAAGCGCCTTTAAAGCTTGTTGACATTGCTATGGAATACGGAATGGGTGGAACTACTTGTGTTACATCTAATGCTTCTGGAATTACAAAAGCAAATGCATCTGAACTTGAAGGTAAAAAAGTTGCAGTTCCACTAGGAACAATGGCTGAATACGTTTTCGACGAAAGTATGAAAGTTGTTGGAGCTGACAAAGGCAAAATGGATGTTATTCAAATGGACCCAGAAGAAGGAGCTGCTGCATTAGTAAGTGGTGACGTTGTTATGGCTTGTCTATTTGGTGGTAACTCTATCAAAGCAGCTACAGCAGTTGGATCAAGACTTTTAACTGTTCAAGAAGCTAGAGATGCTGGTATCTTAGGTATTGATATTACATCTGTAACTGACAAATTTATGAAAGAAAATCCAGGTATGTTAAGAACTTTCATCGAAGTAACTCACGAAGCAAACGCTAGATACGCATCTGGTAAATCAGATATGAACGTAATAGCTAAAGATGCTGAAATGAAACTTGCAGACATGAAAGAAACTATTGGTGGATTTAAATTTCTTACACCTGCAGAAACTGCAAAATCTATGACTTCTGGAAATCTTGATGGTTTCTTAAAAGGAATGGGTACTCCTAACGGAGCAGTTGATACAAGTTTTTTACCTCTTTAATTAGAGAGTAGAACAAATTTAGATAGGCGCCAATTTAAAAAATTGGTGCCTATTTTTTTATAAAAATTCAAATATAAAGTTATTCTTATGAGCAATTTAGTTTCTCAAAATCTAAACATGATTTTTAAAACTCCTAAAGGAGAAACTGTTCACGCTTTAAAAGACGTAAATTTCACTTTAAAAAAAGGAGAACTCTTAACGGTCCTTGGGCCATCAGGTTGTGGAAAAACAACTTTGCTTAATATCACTGCAGGATTTCTAAGACCCACTTCAGGTCAAATAACTTTAGGTGATAATGAAATAAATGGACCCGGTGTTGAAAGAGGAATGGTTTTTCAACAAGGTGCTTTGTTTGAATGGTTAACAGTTGCTGAAAATGTAAATTTTGGATTGAGAATGAAAAAAGAAGATCCAGTTAAAACTGAAAAAAAAGTTGAAGAATGGTTGGATATTGTGGGACTACAAGGGTTTGGTAACACACCAACTTATCAATTGTCTGGTGGTATGCAGCAAAGAGTTGCTCTTGCAAGATGTTTAATAAATGATCCAGATTTAATTTTAATGGATGAACCATTAGGAGCTCTTGATGCTTTAACTAGAGAAAAAATGCAGTCCTTAGTTTTAAAAATTTGGAAAGAAACAGGAAAAACAATTATCTTAATTACTCACTCAGTTGAAGAAGCTTTATTACTTGGTGAAAGACTTTATGTAATGGCACCAAGACCAGGACGTATACATAAAGAATACAATCTTCCATTTGCATCAATGGGTTTAAAAGAAGATTTAAGAGACATCAAAAACTTAAAAGACTTTACTGATAAAAGAGAAGAAATCTTAACTATGATCTGGGATATGGAAGAAGAGATAATGGGTAAGGATATTTAGTATGTTTACTCAAATTGTAACTTTTCTAATCATCGTAGCAATTATTGGCTCCATTATGTATGGTCAAAAACTAATTAGAACAGAAAAAATTGACGCTGTTTTTGGAAACCCAGAAAGAGCCAAAGGTGGAACTCACTGGATTATTGTTGGTACAAGTGTCATCTTATTAACGTGGCTTTATTATTCATGGGATATTGCTAAATCTTTTTATCCACAATCAGCTAATGAGTTATGTCAGGTTGGAAAAGTAAATGACTCATTATTATCTCTTAAATATTTGTTTCCTATTGAAGAAAGAGAATTCAAAAGTACATCAAGAATTAAATCAGAAAACAAAAATATAGTTAAACTTTCAAATGAAATTAAAAACTCTAGTGAGATTAGTGAAACAGATAGAATAATATTATTAGGACTACTTCAAAAAACCAAACAATCTATTCCATTATTAACAAATGAAAATTTGTTGGAAAATGAAACCAAAATCAAAATATCAAAATTAGCAAGTAGAATTGATCAACTATCATCTGAATTTCAAAAAAAAGATTATCCTTATGAGACTTCAGAACAAAAGAATAAAAGGTTGATTGATGCAAAAGCTGAGGGTGGTTGGGGTGCATCTGGAACAGCTGTAGAAAATACCGTTGAAGTTCCTACTATTCCTAAAACCGATAAGGGGTTAAAATTTGATGTTGCTGCACAAGAATTAAAAATAATTAGTGATGAATTCTTCAAATTAAGAAATCATAATTTTCAGTACAAATCTGCAATGAAAGAAATCAAAGATGAAGTTAAAAAATTTAGAAAAGAGGCTGATGATAGTCAGGAGGTAGCCTCAACATTAGC
>Ga0209047_1002562_pt1 | contig 12134 bp, 8 predicted proteins | sample SaaInlV_165m_DNA_3_FD_184681 | JGI IMG/M metagenome (GOLD analysis project Ga0209047, IMG submission 184681) | Marine microbial communities from expanding oxygen minimum zones in the Saanich Inlet - Saanich Inlet SI037_S3LV_120m_DNA (SPAdes)... | ecosystem: Environmental > Aquatic > Marine >...
CAAAGGTCCATTCATTGTGCTTAATGCAGCATTATTAGATATTGAAAAATATGAGCTTGAATTATTCGGTGAAGAAAAAAAAAATGGTGCAATTTCATATGGTTCTTTAGAAAAATCTACAGGCGGTATTCTTTTGATTGATGAAATTTCAGAAATACCACTAGAAACACAATCTAAAATTTTAAGAGTTTTAACTGACCAGAAATTTAGAAGAATTAATGGTAATCATGATATAAAAGTCAATGTAAGAATTATTTGCTGTACGAGCAAAGATATAAAAAAAGAAATTGAATTAGGAAATTTTAGAGAAGATCTTTATCACCGTTTAAATGTTTTTGAAATAAATATTGATCCTTTAAATAAAAGAACTTCAGATATACCTGTTTTAATTGAGTATTTTTCAAAAAAGATTGCTTCAAGTTATAATTTAAAAAAATTAGATATCGATACAAGTAACAGTTATTTAATTAATTATGATTGGCCAGGAAATGTTAGAGAATTAAGAAATTTAATCGAAAGAATTGCAATTTTATCACCTGATTCTGAAGATAAAATTTCAAATATAATTAAAGAATCTTTAAAAACGCCAGAGCAAAATCTACCAAAGATCAAAAACTCTTTATCCGTGCCATTAAAAGAAGCTAGAGAAAATTTTGAAAAAGAGTATTTAACTACTCAACTTAGAATTTTTAATGGAAATATATCCAAAACTGCAGATTTTATTGGAATGGAACGATCTGCATTACACAGAAAACTTAAAGGTTTAGGTATTAAGGAATTAAACTAGTATGAATATTATCATATGTGGAGCTGGTAGAGTAGGTTTCACTATAGCCAAACTTTTAAGTGAACAAGGTCATTCTATTACAGTAATTGATCAATCTAGTGAAGATATTAAAAAAATTGATGACATCTTAGATGTTAAAGCTATTGTTGGCAAAGCTACTTACCCTTCAATTCTTGAAAAAGCCAATGCTTCTGAAGCTGACATGATTATTGCAGTAACACGTAATGATGAAATAAATATGCTTATATGTCAAATAGCCTTTTCAATTTTTAATGTTCAAAAAAAGATTGCAAGAATAAGATCTCAAGATTATCTGAATCCAAAATTCACAAAAGTTTATAATAAAGAAAATTTACCTATTGATGTAATTATTTCACCAGAAATTGAAATAGCAAAATCTCTACAAAGAAAACTAGAAGCACCTGGTGCTTTAGACAATGTTCCATTTGCTGATAATAAGATTAGATTACTTGAAATTTTAATCAACAAAAACTGCCCATTAATAAATATTAAATTAAATGAATTAACAAAAAAGTTCCCAAAACTAGATGCTAATATTATGGGCGTCATAAGAAATGGCAAATTTACAATACTTAAAAAAAATGATGTGATACTTAATGCAGACAAGGCATATCTAATAATAAATTCGTCACAAATGTCTGATACATTAAATGCTTTTGGACATAATGAAAAAATTTCAACAAAAATTCTAATTATTGGTGGTGGTAATATTGGATTAAATTTAGCTAAAAATCTTGAAGAAACATTCGAGTCTGCCAGAGTTAAAATTATTGAAAAAAATAAAGAAAGAGCTGAATTTATCGCAAATGAACTTAATAATACAATTATTATAAATGGTGATGGACTAGACGAAGATGTTTTGTTAGAGGCTAATTTAGATGAAGTCGAAACAGTTTTAGCCCTAACTAATGATGATGAAGATAACTTAATGGTTAGTGTTTTGGTTGAAAAATTTACAAAAGATAAAGATGTTTTAAATAATAAAAGAACAATGGCGTTAATTAATAAACCTAATTATTCATTATTACAAACTTCATTAAAGATTGATGATTTAATTGATCCAAGATTAAATACAGTATCAAGTATCCTTAAACATGTTCACAAAGGTACAATAGAAACAGCATATAGTATTTTAAATGGAGAGTACGAAGTAATAGAAGCAGAGATTATTGAAACTTCAGAATTAATTAACAAAGAGTTAAAAAACTCGGATTTACCAGATGATATTAGAATAGGTGCAATTTTAAGAGGTTCAGATGTAATAATTCCAAGATCAGATTTTATTTTTAAAAAAGAAGACGTAGTTGTTTTTTTAGCCAAAAAAAACCTTTTACAAGTTGTTGAGAACATGTTCAGAATTAGTTCAATTTAGTACTAATGAAACATTTCAAACTTATTTATCTAAGTATTTTTTGTGGAATAATTTCTATACTATCTTTTTTTAATATAATTTATTCTTATTATTTTAATCTTTATTTAAATCTTAATAGTTATGTTTATTCGCTAATAATATCTTTAATTTTATGTTTGTTATTTTTTTTTACAAATAATGAACACCAAAAAATTACAATTTACGAAAAAATTTTAACTATCTTGCTAGGTTATTTTTTATTACCTTTAATTATCTCAATACCTTTTTATTTTAGCATTTATAACTTAACTTTTATCAATTCATATTTTGAATCAATTTCTGGTTTTACTTCTACAGGATTTACGATATTTGAAAATATTAAACATATAGATCAAAGTTTGATTATTTGGAGATCATCGTCTCAATGGATTGGAGGACTTTATTTTTTATTTTCAATTGTTTTGTTAATTGATATTTTTGATAATAGTTTTAAAAAATCATTAACAAACTTCATATCATTTAATAAATCAGAAACCTTAAAGCAATCTTTTAAGATATTTGTTTTATATACTTTATTGACATTGGCTTTATTTTTAATTTTGAATTTATTAAACTTAAGAATCTTTACATCTTTTAATTTAGCAATGACTATTATTTCTTCTGGTGGATTTCTACCAACAAATTCTTTGTCTAATATTTTAACGAACAACGTACAAATGATAGTTTTTTCATTTTTAATGTTAACTTCTTTTTTTAGTATTTTCTTAAGTTATAACTTAATTTTTTTTAAGAATCGTAATATCAATTTTTTTAATGAAGATTTAAATCTATTTATTTATTTTTTAATAATATCTACTATTTTCCTCATTTTTCTTAATATTGATAATAATTTTATTCATATATTTTTATCTTTAACAAGTAGTGTTTCGAATATAGGAATTTCATTAAATAATACTCCAAAAAACTTATATTTTATTTTTTTGATACTGGTAATTATTGGAGGTTCTTTCTTTTCTACTAGCTCCGGTATAAGATTTTTGAAGTTATATTCTTTGTTTAAATATTCAATTAATGAAATATTATCTTATAGTAGACCTAAAAATATCTATATAAATAAACTTTTATTTTCTAAGATAAATTTTGAACAATCAGAAATTTATAAATATTTTTTATCTATATTAATATTTATCATTTCTTTGTTGTTTTTAACTAGCATGCTTTCCATGAGTGGCATAAATGCAGAAAGTTCGTTTAAATTATCAATTTTAACTATAATGAACACTGTAAATTCTTCAATGTATGGCCTGAGTGAGTTTAATTTTCATGATTTACAATTCTATACTAAATTTTATCTGATTTTGTTTATGATTATTGGCAGAATTGAGTTGTTAACTTTATTGATTATTTTCAAAAAATTTCTTTTTAAAAGTTAAATTGATACTATATATTAAGACTTATTCAATAATTGCGCTCTTAGCTCAGTTGGATAGAGCATCGGTTTTCTAAACCGAGGGTCGAAGGTTCGAATCCTTCAGAGCGCGCCAAAAACACCGTTAAATAGCTTAATTTTTCTTCTTGATGCTAAAAATTTATCATGTTTTAATTATAAATATTCAAAAGAAATTTTGAATTATTTGTTAACAAATAATAATAACACAAAGGAAGAATAATGTTTAAATATATAAAACAATTAACTTCTCTAGTTGCTATGGTTGCAGTTTTGTTTGCTTTTACGACTGAAACAATGGCCGCTAAGAAATCAAAAACACTTAAAAACACTCAAAAAAAGGGTTTTGTAAGGTGTGGTGTATCTCAAGGTTTGCCAGGATTTTCTAATGCTGACGCTGCAGGAAATTGGACTGGTGTTGACGTTGACGTATGTAGAGCAGTTGCTGCTGCAGTATTAGGTGATGCGAATAAAGTTAAGTTCACTCCACTAAGTGCTAAAGAAAGATTTACAGCTCTAACTTCTGGTGAGATTGATATCTTGTCTAGAAACACAACTTGGACACTTTCAAGAGATGCTGACATTGGTCTTACTTTCGTTGGAGTTAACTTCTACGATGGTCAAGGTTTTATGGTCAGAAAAGACTCTGGAATCACTTCAACTAGCCAATTCAAAAATGGAATCTCAGCATGTACTAACATTGGTACAACAACTGAGCTAAATATGAGAGACTTCTTTAATTCTAAAGGAATTTCTTATACTCCAGTTGCTTTTGAAAAAGCTGATGAAGTTGTAGCTGCTTATGATGCTGGTAGATGTGATACTTATACTACTGACAAATCAGGTCTTGCTGCACAAAGAACTAAAATGAGTAACCCTGATGATCACATCGTATTACCTGAAACTATCTCGAAAGAGCCGTTAGGCCCTGTTGTTCGTCAAGGTGATGCTGTATGGGAAGATATCGTAAGATGGTCTTTAAATACTATGATCGAAGCCGAGGAGTATGGAATTACTTCTGCTAATGCAGACTCAATGAAAACTTCAGACAACCCACAAATCAAAAGATTAGTTGGTGCTGAAGGTGAAATGGGTGCAGCATTTGGATTAGATAATGAATGGAACTTGAGAATTATCAAACAAGTTGGAAACTATGGTGAAAGTTACAAAAGAAATATAGCTGACACTGGTATTTTACCTGACAGAGGTCCAAATGAATTATGGACTAAAGGTGGTATTTTATACGTTCCACCATCAAGATAATTTAAAGTTATAGATTAAGAAAAAGGGCTAGATTTTCTAGCCCTTTTTTTATACATACAATTTGTTAGTAACAAACATATAATTTATGAAGCTTAAAAAAATTTTACCTCAATTACTTACACTACTTTTTATAGTTCTAATTTTTGGATTCTTTACAATGAATGCTCAAGAAAATATGGATACTAGAGGTATTGAATTCGGATTTGGTTTTTTAAAGCAAGAAGCTTCGTTTGACATACAATTTTCATTAATAGACTACGATGGCTCTCGTTCTTATGCTAGGGCTTATCTTGTAGGATTATTAAACACTCTTTTAGTTTCAATTATAGGAATTATCTTATGTACAGTTTTAGGAGTTATAGTTGGTATTGCAAGATTATCTCCAAATTATTTAATTAGAAAAACAGCAAGTTTTTACATCGAATTTTTTAGAAATATTCCTTTATTATTACAAATATTTTTTTGGTACTTTGCAGCATTAAGAGCGCTACCCATGCCAGAAGATGCTCCATTATTATTAGGATCTTCTTTTATGACAATAAAAGGTCTTTATACACCAGCACCAGTTTGGAATAATTTTAACATTTTTTTGATTGTTTTAATTGTAGCATTAGTGATTATTTTCTTTTTTAATAAGTTTGCAAAAAAGAAACAAGAAGAATTGGGTAAGCAATATCCTAAATTTTTAATATCTCTTGGAATTTTTATAATATTTCCGGTATTAACATTTATTGTTGGTGGAGTTGACTTGTCATGGAGTTTTCCTCAATTAAAACAACTTGCTTTAACTTCATTCACGTATGAAGGAGGCATGGGTATACCTCCAGAATTAATAGCTTTAACTATGGCATTAACACTTTACACAGCAACTTTTATTGCTGAAAATGTTAGAGCTGGAATTCAGGGTATAAGCAAAGGTCAAAAAGAAGCTGCTGCATCTATTGGATTAACAACAACTCAAGTTTTAAAGTTAGTAATCATGCCGCAAGCTTTAAGAATTATTATTCCACCAACAACAAACCAATATTTAAATTTAACTAAAAATTCATCTCTAGCAGCAGCGATAGCTTATCCAGACTTAGTTCTCGTTTTTGCTGGAACTGCAATGATGCAAACAGGGAGAGCAATCGAGATTGTTGGTATTACAATGGCTACATATTTAACGATTAGTTTGACTATTTCTTTACTTATGAATTGGTACAATAAACGAATTGCGATACAGGAAAAATAATGAGCTTATATAATTTCAATTTATTTAAATCTAAGATTCAAAAAAATAGAAATATTTCTTTAATTCTAGGAGTTTTGTTTTTTTCTATAGGTATTTTTGATTTTTGTTTAAATAATTTTTATGAAAAAAATGTTACAGCATTTCTACCTGGATTTATTAGCTTTTTTACCCCCTTAATTTTTGGAATGATTGGGCTTTATTTAATTAGAATTGAATTTTCTGGAATTAAACAGTTAGATAAATTGAATAAGAATATTAATACAAGTAATTTTAATGCAGCCTTAAGCATAAGCATAATTTTATTAATAATTTTTAGCGTAACGCCATTACTTAATTGGTTTATTTTAGACGCAAATTTCATTGGAGAAAACAAGGAAGCTTGCACAGGTGGAGGTGCTTGTTGGGTTTATATTAAAATTTGGTTTAATAGATTTATGTATGGAATGTATCCTAACGCAGAACAATGGAGAGTTAATGCAACATTTATTATAGTTTTAGGATTAATGGGAGTAGGTTATTTTTTTCCTTTAAAATATAAAAAATACCTTGTTTTTTATTATGTTATAATTCTACCAGTAATTTCTTTTTTATTAATTTATTACCTTATTTCTGGGGGAGAATTTGGATTAGAGTGGGTTGAAACTGGTGCGTGGGGAGGTTTATCATTAACCTTTATAGTCTCTTTTTTTTCATTAATTTTCTGTTTTCCAATAGGAATGATGTTAGCTCTTGGTAGAAGATCTGAATTATCTGTAGTTAAATACTCTTCACTCTCATTTATTGAGTTTTGGAGAGGTGTACCATTAATAACAGTATTATTTATGTCAGCTGTTATGTTTCCAATGTTTTTACCCGATGGAACTTATGTTGATAAATTAATCAGAGTCATTGTTGCAATAACACTTTTTGAAGCCGCATACACTGCAGAAGTTATTAGGGGTGGTTTACAAGCACTACCAAGAGGTCAGTATGATGCTGCTAAATCACTAGGAATGGGTTATTGGAGACTACATTTACTTGTAATACTTCCACAAGCCTTAAAACTAGTAATACCTGGTATTGCTAATACATTTTTAGCTTTAGTTAAAGACACACCATTAATATTTGTTGTTGGATTACTTGAACTGGTTGGAATGTTGAATTTAGCAAAAACAAATCCTAAATGGTTAGGTTTTTCAATGGAAGGCTATGTTTTTGCAGGAATAATATTCTGGATTATTTGTTATTCTATGAGTAAATATAGTCAAAGTTTAGAATTAAAATATAAAACAGATAGATAAATGTCAGATTCAATAATTAAAATAGAAAATGTGAATAAATGGTTTGGTGATTTTCAAGTATTAAAAGAAATTAATCTAGAAGTTAAACCAAAAGAAAAAATAGTCGTGTGTGGACCATCTGGATCTGGTAAATCAACATTAATTAGATGTATTAATAGATTAGAAGAACACCAAAAAGGAAGTATAATAGTTGATGGTACTGAAATTTCAGATGATACAAAAAATATTGAACAAGTGAGAGCTGAAGTAGGAATGGTATTTCAACAATTTAATTTGTTTCCACATCTTTCTATTTTAGATAATTGTACATTGGCACCAATTTGGGTAAAAAAAATGCCCAAGAAACAAGCTAATGAATTAGCTTTAAAGCATCTTGAAAGAGTACAAATTGTAGATCAAGCACAAAAATTTCCTGGCCAACTGTCTGGTGGACAGCAACAAAGAGCAGCAATTGCTAGAGCGTTATGCATGGAACCAAAAATAATGTTATTTGATGAACCTACATCAGCATTGGATCCAGAAATGATCAAAGAAGTACTGGATGTAATGGTTAATTTAGCAAAACAAGGTATGACAATGATAGTAGTTACTCATGAGATGGGATTTGCAAAGGAAGTTGCTGATTTTATGATATTTATGGATGAAGGAATGATTGTTGAAAAAGCAACAACCAAAGATTTTTTTGCTAACCCCAAGAGTGAAAGAACAAAACTATTTCTAAGTCAAATTCTTTAGTTTTTTTGGTCAATAATAAACCTCTATTAATTGAAATAAATTATATATTAGAGTGTTAATTAACTTGACACGATTCTCAAAAGTTCATTTTTAAGATAAAAAATTTAAATTTTTATATTGCAGTAAGTTTAAAAAATGAGTTCAATGAGATTTAATAAAAAACATTTTGAGAGGTCTTAATGGAAGATAATTTTAACAAACATCTAGGTAACAAATTAAAACTTAGAAGATTAGCACTTGGATTAACACAAACCAAAGTTGCTAAAGCAATTAACGTAACATTCCAACAAATTCAAAAATATGAAAAAGGAACAAATGGTGTTAGCTCCATACGATTACTACAGCTTTCAAATTATTTAAAAGTGCCAATTAATTATTTCTTTGAAGATTATTCAGAATATTTAATTAATTTAGAAAAATCTCAAGAAGGTCACATGAATATTAATTATAATTTTTTAGTTAAATTGTATTCAGAATTAAACAATGATCAAAAATTAAAGTTTGGCAAATCACTTGATATTTTGAGTGGAACGGTTTCAAAAGTAGGTTAATTTTGGCTCCTCGGGCAGGACTCGAACCTGCGACCAATTGATTAACAGTCAACTGCTCTACCAACTGAGCTACCGAGGAATATTAAAAGGTGAACTTACTTTTTTTTCAAACTAAAACAAGATTTTTTTTGGAGGCAACGCCCAGAATCGAACTGGGATACAAGGATTTGCAATCCTCTGCGTAACCATTCCGCCACGTTGCCATCACATCTTATAATAAGCAATTTAAGAACCCTTTATATATAAAATTTTTCCAATTAGTCTATCAAATTCAGTCTTAAATTGATTATTGTTAAATCATATTAATAAATTATAAACTTATTATACCTATGATAGAAGATAAATATGTTCATTCTAATGTTGAAGATAAGATTTATTCTTATTGGGAAAAAAATAATTTATTCAAACCAAAAAAGAATAAAAAGAAATTTTCAATAGTAATACCACCACCCAATGTCACTGGTAGTTTACATATGGGTCATGCTCTTAATAATTCAATTCAAGATTTATTAGTTAGATATCACAGAATGAATAATTATGAAACGTTATGGCAACCAGGAACGGATCATGCTGGTATAGCAACCCAAGCTTTAGTTGAAAAAAAACTATTATCAGAAAATATTAACAAAGGTGAAATTGGAAGAGATAATTTCATCAAAAAAGTTTGGAATTGGAAAAAACAATATGGTGATATAATTATCAATCAACTTAAAAAATTGGGATGCTCTTGTGACTGGTCAAGGAATGCCTTTACGATGGATGAAAATTTATCTAAAGCCGTCATTAAAGTTTTTGTTGAACTACACAAAAAAAAATTAATTTATAAAGCAGAAAAACTTGTTAATTGGGATACAGTTTTAAAAACTGCAATTTCAGATTTAGAAGTAGATCAAAGAGAGGTTAATTCTAAAATATATTATATTCAATACCCTATAGATGGAACTAAGGACTTTATTACTGTAGCTACAACAAGACCTGAAACGATGATTGGAGATACAGCAATAGCAGTTAACCCTAAAGATAAAAGATTCATCAAATTAGTAGGGAGCACAGTAACAATCCCTATTGTTGGACGTAAAATTAAGATTGTTCAAGATGAGTATGCTGACCCTGAACAAGGTACAGGAGCATTAAAAATTACTCCTGCCCATGATTTTAATGATTACGATGTTGGGCAAAGAAATAATTTAGAGATTATTAATATTTTTACTGAAAATGGAAAGATAAACAATAATGCACCATCATCATATATCGGTTTAGATAGATTTGAAGCTAGAAAAAAAATTCTTCAAGAATTAAAAGATAAAGAATTTTTTGTAAAAGAAGAACATATTAAAAATAAAGTTCCATATGGCGATAGATCAAATTCTATTATTGAACCTTTTTTAACAGAACAATGGTTTGTTGATGCAAAAAAATTATCTATAAAAGCAAAAAAAATAGTTAAATCAAAAAAAACAAATTTTTTTCCTAAAAATTGGTCTAAGACATATTTTCAATGGATGAATAATATTGAACCATGGTGTATTTCAAGACAATTATGGTGGGGTCACCAAATACCTGCATGGTATGGTCCTGATAAAAAAATATTTGTGGCGATTAGTGAAATTGAAGCAAAAAAAGATGCAAAAAAATTCTACAAGAAAAATGTAGAGCTAACACGGGATTCAGATGTATTAGATACATGGTTCTCATCTGGGTTATGGCCATTTGCTACATTAGGTTGGCCCAATAAAAAAGATTATGTAAAAAAATTTTATCCTACAAATGTTTTAGTTACTGGTTTTGATATAATTTTTTTTTGGGTAGCAAGAATGATAATGTTTGGAATGGAATTTTTAAACAAAGAACCTTTTAAAGATATTTATGTTCATGCTTTAGTAAAAGATGAAAAGGGTCAAAAAATGTCAAAATCAAAAGGTAATGTTATCGATCCACTTGTTTTAATAGAAAAATATAGTGCTGATGCATTAAGGTTTACTTTATTGTCTATGGCATCTCCAGGAACTGATGTAAAGCTTTCTGAAGATCGTGTTAAAGGATATAGAAATTTTTTAAATAAATTATGGAATGCTAACAATTTTTTAATAACAAATAAGTGTGATTTTAAAAAAATTACAAAAGTTCCAAAAATTACTTCTAATATAAATAAATGGATTTATGCTGAATTATTGGAAACAACAAACATAGTTAAAAAAAACTTAAAAGATTATAGATTTGATGAAGCAGCTAAAAATGCTTATCAATTTGTTTGGCATTCATATTGTGATTGGTATTTAGAGCTTTCTAAAACAATATTATTTTCAACTGATGAAAAAGCTAAAAAAGAAGTAAGAGAAGTTTCTAGCTATATATTCAAACAAATTTTAATTTTAATGCATCCCTTTATACCTTTTGTAACTGAGAAAATTTGGTTAAAAAATAAGTTTGATAATTCAAATAAAAACTATTTAATGCTGACTAATTGGATATCAATAAAATGTAAAAAAGATAAAGATCATCAAGAAGTAGAAAAGATAATTGGCATTATCTCAAAAATTCGATCTTTTAAAAATGAATTAGGCGTAAGTCCTGGATCATTTATTGATATATCTACGAGTAAAATTAAGAAAAAAGATGAGTCATTTTTGAATCGTAATGATATTGTTTTAAAAAAACTTGGTAGAATCAATAATTTTTATTCGAAAGATTTAGAGAAACCATCAGCAGCCTTAATTATATCTGGTGATTTATTTAAGATTTATTTTGATGAAAATGTTGATCTTAATTTAATTAAAGATAACTTAACTAAAAGACAGCTTAGATACAAAGAAGAAATGAATAAAATATCACAAAGATTATCAAATAAAAGTTTTGTTAATAGGGCTCCAAAAAATATTGTTGATCAAGAAAAAACTAATTTTAATACTCTTAAAAATGATATAGAAAAAATCCTAATAATAATTGAAAGTTTATAATGGTTAAATTTAATAAAAAAAAACTACCAAGTAGACATACCTCATTAGGACCAGATAGAGCACCACATAGATCTTTTTACTATGCTATGGGTGAAACTGAAAAAGATGTTTCCAAACCTTTTGTTGGTGTTGTTTCAACTTGGAATGAAGCGGCACCATGCAACATTGCTTTAATGAGGCAAGCTCAATCTGTTAAAAAAGGTGTAAGAGCTTCAGGTGGTACACCAAGAGAATTTTGTACAATTACTGTTACTGATGGTATTGCAATGGGTCATGAAGGAATGAAGTCCTCATTAATTTCTAGAGAAATAATTGCAGACTCTGCAGAACTTACTGTCCGTGGACATTGTTACGATGCATTAGTTGGAATTGCTGGATGTGATAAATCTTTACCAGGTTTAATGATGTCGATGGTTAGATTGAATGTTCCAAGTGTATTTATTTATGGGGGTTCAATTTTACCTGGCAGATATAAAGGCAAAGATGTAACAGTTGTTGATGTATTCGAAGC
>Ga0209047_1002565_pt1 | contig 12130 bp, 21 predicted proteins | sample SaaInlV_165m_DNA_3_FD_184681 | JGI IMG/M metagenome (GOLD analysis project Ga0209047, IMG submission 184681) | Marine microbial communities from expanding oxygen minimum zones in the Saanich Inlet - Saanich Inlet SI037_S3LV_120m_DNA (SPAdes)... | ecosystem: Environmental > Aquatic > Marine >...
ATCAGCGTCAAGTCACCCGTAACACTATTAGCAGCACTATCAGGCGTGGAGACATACGTCCCTGAGACACCATCTAGTAATACATAAGGGTAAGCGGTTGGGCCTTTAGTGACTGTTGAGGAGTAGATTTTGCCGTTGAAGGGGCCGCTGCCAGAACCCCATGCACCTACCGTTGTTCTAGTAGCGAAGTCGCCTATCGAATCCACGTTTAATGTGTCAGTGCTTATTACTACCCACGCACCACCAATGAACTCAGAGAAGGTGACCAGTTTTGTCACAGCATCCCACTTGGCCTGAATCTTATGTCTTGAGCCGTCAGCAAACCCCAGCACCGTAGATTGGGCGACATCAATTGTCGCACTTTGATCAAGCAAGGCCAGTTCTAGTTTCCCTGTATTCATTACCCTGAAGAGCCAACTTCTACCAGTCCCCCAATCGTACTTTGCGTTTAAAGTTTTGTTTACGGTAGCCCAATCATCAGCAGCACAATCAGCCTCCAAGGTAATCGACTGCCTGATGCTGCTAGCCACGCTGTCAGGCGTAGAGACATACGATCCAGCCACACCGTCAATCTCAATGAACTGCGTAGTCGCTGACGTTAACGCACTACCCGTGGCCTCTGTGACAACTCCAGCAGTGACTGTGTTAGCGTTGAGCGTGTTGAAGTACTGGACACCGTCTATGTTAGCGCCGTGGGAGGCTTCTTTGACGGAGATGTAATCCCAGACAACTATTTGGGTTAGCGTTGTGGAAGGTCTAACGGAAATTGTGGCTGTTGCTGCTGTAGCCGTAAAAAGTATCCTCTGTACAACACCCGCCACAGGCGTTTGCGCGGAAAACGACGGAGAGCCACGTGCCATTGTGAATTGTACGCCTGTACTTGTGTTAGATACTATTTTGTACTCGATGCTGTATTCTTTGCCCGCAACTGTAGCAATAGTTTGAGACATATCAGCATTTAAGGCGGAGTCACCATTCCTGTCTTGGGTTAACTGCCCGCTAGCTACCTCATAAGTACCCGATCCACCTAAAGTCGTCCAGTTATTAGGAGGCGTTGTGCCTGTAGCACCTACCCAATCGTCACCGTTAACTAACTCCTCAGCCCCAGTACCAACCCCTGTTGACACGTACTCGCTGGGGTTCTGATTGGTCTGGCCTGTGACTTCTTCTACTTGCCATTTGGTGATTAAGAGAGTGGCTGCATCGTCGCAACGGATAATTGGCTCGACGTTTGTTCCTGCGGCATCTGTAGATGCGGTCACTGAGAACCTTTGCGGTGTTGCTGTAATCAGCGAAGAAATATCGCTCGTTACGGCTGTCATCGCATTGCCTTGTATACGAATATCCGTCCCGCTTGTGAGCGTTCCTGAAACCAGCGCAATCTCAGCAGAGAATACAAAAGTCCTCCCGCCAACACCGGAACCATCATCAGTTATCGTTACAAGTTGATACACGCTGCCGTTGGCAGTTCCGTCAAATACGGTCTGTGTGGCTGCGCTTACCGCTCCGAGTTGGTCAGCATAAGCCGCATTCGTCATATCCTCACTAGCGGTAATCAGGTTCTCTACCCGCCTAGCACCAACAAACCTCGGCTCACTGCTATCAGCCGTCCTGATCACGCCTTCAAAGTCTTCAAATGTCGCAGAAGTGGCTCGGGTGAACGTGGGGGTGGTGCCAGTGGTGGCTGCTAGGGTGTACTGACCTGGCCAGTAGAAAACTGTGGGGGGGAACGGGATTGAATCGTCAATCGTGCCGCCAAGTTTACGTTGGCTGTGAAACACGGGATCGTTCTCACGCTCCTGGGCCATCAATCGGTCAGTCGGCAATGTCTCGATGTGAGTACCATCACCCATCACTGACTTAGCGAACGTGGCAGTCTGCTTCCGTGATCGAGTTTGCTTTATTCTTCCAGCTTTGAAGCGTCGGGGCATAACTGTCAATTAACTTAGTCAGTAACGCCTATTGTGCCACTAAACACCCCTTTGCAATACTGTCATCTCACACAGACTGTAGTAGTCGCAGGTTTCACATGAAGCGGGAGTGTTCAGGATGCCAGTCATCAACATCACCAACAACGTCATCCATATCGAATGTCGTAAAGCCCTCACCTGCACCGAGTAACCCGTAGTGGCATGCCTCGCATACGTGTGACTCCGGCCCCTTATCTGGCTTGTCAGTGTACCTGTCGCCACCTGACACCTGGATCCGCTTGTACTTGTAGGCACCGGCTAATCCTCTGACCAGGGTAGTGCAGCTAGGATCAACCAGGATAGACGGTCTACCGTTTGACAGGGACCGTAGCTTCTCATCGAGCGCCGTGATCCGCACTTCAAAGTCATTCGTGTGGCATGGCATCGCCTCATCAAGCCCGGCGAGTCTGAGCATCTCGATGGGTGTCTCGTCGCGGGTCTGCGCCATTGCATCACCAGCAGGGTCGCACCAGACGCTGATCGTGTACCCCGAATACTTCTCGCTGAGTAACCGCCTGACCTCCCTGCCAAATGGCAGCGCGCTGCTGTTGACCGTCACAATCTCCTCGATCACTGACCACTGACCCAGCCCGGTTGACTGCATGATCACCGCCGCAGGGGTCCTACCAAAGTCTATACCAACGATCAGCGGGTAACCTGGAACGGCCTCACACGCGCTCACATGTAGCTGCTCGTTGAAGTCTGGGTGTACCGGCCTCCCGTCACTGAAGTGTACGAACTCGTTGCCAAGGTTCTGCCTGACGTAAGCATCACTCACCGCGCCTGAGACCTGGTTCATGTAGTAATTCTCGGGGAGGTTGTTGATATTCTCCGCGTTTGGGTTGGGCATCCATCTCCCGCCCTCGTTAGTGACGCCGCCTGGTTGTATCCCAAACCACCACCGATCAGGCTTTTGAGCCAGCGCCAGTTGACCTAGCCAGTGGTCCCGGTCTGGGGCGTTGCTATCAGCAATCATCATCTGCCTGGACCTTGGTGGGTATCTTCCGGTCCTGCCGAATAACAGGCTGACCAACGCATATCGCATCTCTTTCATCTCGTTGACCCAGACCCAACTGCACTGAAGGCCACGGGCCTTCCGCATGTCCTGCTCTAAATCGAAGGCCAGGAACACGACCTGGGCAATGACCTTGCTCCCGTCACTCTTAAAATAGGTGCAGTCCCAGGTCGGTGACTTGCCCCCGGCGCCGTTGACGAAGGTGCCAATCGCCATAGTGTCCGTCCAGTCGCGCCAATCCTTGATTGTCGTATTCTGTAAATCAGCGAAGGTGTTACGTGCAATGACACCCCTGGTACGGCGAACCGGCATCATGACCCGCTCGCCCACCGCGTTGGTGGACAGCTCGTCACGCGGATCTTGGTTATCAATCAGGTGCAGACACTCGGCTATACACGCCTGCGTCTTCCCACTTCCCAGCGGGCCAATTAAAACTCTGTGGTGGTTATCATCCCTCTCGGCGTGAAACTGTCGTAGTGTCTCGCCTTGGGGCGCGTACCGTACCTTGATCTCGGGGTTTGGTAGTGCGTTTCTTTTTCGCATTGAATATCCTATCGAACTCGTCGTTGAACCTCTCTCGCTCCTTCACCCGGTCATAGTGCTTACTCATCGTGATCCTCGAATACCCTGTTGAGGAAGTCATCAACGCTCATCCCTGCATAATTTGCGAGAATAACCACGGCCCTTACGCTCCGTTCCTCAATTTCTTCTATCCAAGTGTTCATATCATCCTCGTCACTTCGCTCGTCTATCATTTAACCTCCTTCTCCATCCCGGTATAGTCCAGCGTCATCACAGTCCCGAGGACTAGCTTGGCCTCTTCCTGAGCATCGCGCATGTCCGGTAGGTACTTGTTCAATAGCTTCATATGCCCAGCGAGTGCGACCTCTATTCGTCTAACCTCTAGTGGCTCTAGCTCGGTTTTTAAGTCCTTCAATTGGTCAATCAGGACAATGGCATGCTGCAAATGACCCTGTTTAGATAACAGTTCACGCAACGAACTCACACGCGCCTCTTTTATTTTTTGAGGTAGCGTCTGCCCACTTTTCATATCGCTCTCCCGCAGCTCGAACAAATCGAGTTATCAGTTATCATCAGCGCCCTCCTGTCTCTTTTCAAGTAGCCTTTTTTTACAATCAAATCAATGTGGCATTTTGCAGAGTTAGGAGATGTCCAGCCAAAATTATCAGAGATGTCCACCAACCTGGGCGTGACTCCCTGATTTTCAGACTTGTAGTGCTTCACAAAGTCGTAAACCTCTTGCTGTCTAATCGTTAGCATTTCATCTCCCTGTACTGTCCGAGGGTACACCCCTGCTACTTTGTTAATTCACCTTGCTGGATCAGTTCGTCAGTTTCAGCATCCAGCAGGTTTGCATGTTCAATCTTTGCAATCGCCTCTTTCCTCAGTCTGTTGGCGTTGTACCGCCGCTCGTCAACAGTGAGATACTGTCGTTTAACATACGATTCCTCACCGTCCCGCTTCGTCGGATACATCACCTGGAGTCGATCAAACAGGGTCCCTTGGGAAGGCCCTTTTTTTATATCCTGGTCATTATAACTGCCTCTCAGAGATGATCTTGCCATTCCTCGCAAATGCATATTGCATCCGAACGTAACAAGCGCGACAGAGGTGTTATCAGGGTCAATCATCTGATTGGCTCTGATTGCTACATCAACGGCCTTAATTGAGATGGAATCAATCTTTATCAGTGCTTCTATCGCCCTGTCTACATATGGTTGCAGATGGCTGTCTTCTTTTTTATTGCTCATGAGTATCTATCCATTTTTTAAGTTGTGGCACCAATCGGTGCATGTCCTTCTGCATGCTTGTCGTCATGCTGAAGATTAAGCCGTTAAGGTCTTCCTCAAACATATTGTTCGATTCAGCCTCACGGAGTTTCCCCCAGATCCATAATGCCTTCTCGCTAAAGTCAGGCATTACAGGCGGTGGATTCTGTTTTAATTCGTGCGCCCTGATCATTCCTTCTGTGGAGGGTATTCCAGGTTGAGACAAATACCCCTCGCGTTCTTCTTGGGGGATCGCCGCCATCTTTTGCCACTTGCTGGACTGGTCTTTGTTTATCCCCATGTCGGAAAGCGTCTTAACTTGGTCGTGTGGCTCGACTAAGTCCAGATCAGTCCTTTTTCCCTGAGCCTTATCACTGCCAGATAACAACTCCCCCGTCTTAACCTCTGCCCGAATCCGTATATCTGCGGCCTGTCTTTCGGCATCAAAGTTCATTGCCAGAGAAGCGTAGACTTCCATTGCCCTGGCCTTGTCCCGAATATCCTTGGCTTCATCAACCTGGTGGCATTCCGCAATCGCATAAACCATCGCATCGTATTTCGCCAATCCTGTTAACATGTTTGATCCTTTGATTGAATTTGGTGTGCTGGTTTTTTGAGGGACAGCAGAGCCAGCTTGCTGATATCAAGGACGTTAAGAGTTCGCCCCACCCTCCCGCTACGCGATTAACACGCCTATCACCGCTCTCATCCTGTCACTGAGTCTTTGAGCTCTGGACGGTGTTTGCTCGTGCCATTTTGAGTCGAGCATTTCATCTGCTGCTGCTGCATAGTCCTCCGCTGCGATCCCTTCCCACATTTTCCTGAACCCGCCCACCCCGGTGAGTCCCAGTTGATAGCTCATGTGGACCGTGACCATCGTCACCTCAACCGGGCGGTCATTCAGGATTGGGTGCGCCTCAAGCATCTGGTTAACTAGCGTGGGCATTCTATGGCTGACGATCATTCTTGACTCGTACTCACTGAGCCAGGTTAATCCGTGTCCTATTGTCGGTTTACCGAGTGAGTCGTCATAGATTTCAGATCGGAATCCCTCCTCCTCGCAGATATTATTAGTTTCAGCTTGTACTAATTCTTTTGGATCCATTTGGTTTTTCCATCCATATCAAGAACTTTATGATTAACGCGATTGCCACCAATGCTACTAACATCAGCAACCTCGCAGCCAACTGCCTCAGTGCCATGTCCATGCCCTTGTATCTTTTGTTCCTCTGGTCCAGCCGCCAGCCCTGACCCCAGCGTAAAAAATGCCAGCCTGGAATCTTGAGTAGCCTCTAGCCCTAAGCATTTCCCTGAATAACTGATCGCATATTTTTCTTGTCTGCCATTTGCACTCATACAAATGATCGTGGACGACTGCTGGTTTTCTGCTGCGTCCAGTTTTAGCGAATAGGTTTCTCATGCCCCACGGGATGCTTGCTAGGTCTGTTTTTGTTCCTTCAGGTACTCTGACAAAGCTGGATCCTTCGTAAGTGAAACTATTGACGACCTCAAACACCCCCGGTTCCTCGTCCAGGGTTCTGAGAACAAGATCAGTGAATACGCCTTTCATTCGGATTCCAGCGTTCTTGTCGCGTTGATGCAAAACAGGTTCGCACCCAACAACATCACGCAGTAGTCAACCTGTCCTGGCGCTCCTGCTGCTATTGTTTTAGGGTTCTCTGGTAGCGTTGAGCAACCCGCTATCAAGGCACAAAGTCCTAAACTCAGAATAGTATGTTTCATTGTTGATCCGCTCCTCGACTGCGTGACAGTCGTCCATCGTTGAATAATTGCCGAACACGATTACGGTCCAGCTTATGAGGTAAAGCGTAGTCACCCCATTTCCTTGAGTTCGTTTTTGTAATACTGAATCTGCTCGACCAGGTTTGTGCGGTTCCATTTCCAGAGCTGTCTTGATTCTTCTTCCATCATCTCAACGGCGTCATCACCTATTTCGATGCACAGGTTCCTGCGAAACTCATGCGGCATTCCACTTCGGAAGGTGTTACACCCCGGGCATTGTGGTCTACAGTTCGATTCGTGATGTCGAGTCGGCGATTGGGTGCGTGGGATGTAGTGTCCGTTGTGCATTTCCTTGATCGGCTTGTTAATCCCGCAGGTATAGCAATCAACCGTCATTCCATCTGCAGAGTAGTTCCTGCGAATATATTTTGAAAACTCAGCGTCGAGCAATTTCTTGAGTTTTGGGATCGTCTTTTTCTCTAGCGGTATACGTTTCATGCAACGATTCGCTCCACTTCATCCCTCACTAGGATCAGGTTCAAGTCTGTGGCCGCCCAGGCTTCCATCAACGCCAGCAGTCCCGCCATCGACACAAAATCGCGCTTCAGTTCAGGCACCGTCAGTTCAGCCTCGATCAACTTGTATTTGTGTGACCTCATAGCTATTTTCTCTCCAAGCAGTTCAGTTGTATTGCCGAGCTTTAACAGCACAAGCTCTTTCACCATGTCTTCACTGACCTTAGAACCACCCTCTTTCAAGTGATCACTTATTATCCTGCACCATTTGTGAAAACATTTGTTTTGCGGATCCGACCTCATGCTGCTCCCACCCGGTACTCAAACAACCCATTGGATCGGTTGCCTCTGGGTCGCTTATCAACTGTATTGCCGCCGAATCTGGGTTTTCTCAAGTGCCTCAGTTGTGCGCTAACGCTTGCCTGTGGATCTCCGGTACGGGCCGAAATCTCGTCCAGGGTTCGCCATGCGCCATCGCTCATAAGATCCTTGACCCGCTTAATCTGGCCAGTCAGCCTTACATGGTCATACGAGTCGTCGTAATCAGAACCGTTAAACTGCGGTTCTCCACGCAGACAGGCCGGGCATTCGTCGTGGATAACATCACTGTAACCATGTCCCTTATCGCATCTGATCATCTCAGCACCTCACGCATTTTGGTAAGGTATTCGTCAGCAATCTCCTGCTTTGCTGAAGGCGCTGGGAGCGCCTTGAATTCCATCAACTCTGGCCTGGCGACATTCTGCTCTCTGATCAACTTCTTGAATTCTCCCAGCGTTGGAGGCCAAGTCGGGTATCGATTGACCATATCCTTCGCCGCCGCCTCGATCTTCTCTGCCTCGAACTCTATCATGTGCGCCATCCACATTCGTTTAGTAGTACCCTCGTCCATGTCCCTGAACGCATTCGGGTACGCAATCTTGATCGTTGCAAACAGCCTGTTGATTACTGTCTGGTTACCAGTTGTAGTTTGTGAGGAGTTCTTTTGCTGTTGGGTTCTTTGAATTACCTGATTGACCTTTTCCATTTTGATCTTCCTTTCGTGGGTAAATGTCTTTCCATGAACTGACGATAGACGCTTCGAGCATCTCATTAACGTCGAGTCCCTGGTTGTGATACTTCTCGATTTTGTTTATCAGTGTATTGATCGCTCTATCTGAATGTACAGCCTTGAGCTTCTTCCTGACATCCATGAAATCATTCCATGCCTCTTGATCAACATACTCTGGAAGATCCTTAGATGTCCCTTTATTGGTTATTGATAGGTTATTGATAGGTTCAGCACTTTTAGCGAGGGCTGGCGTGGCCTGTAGCGATTCGCGTGTCCGCCCCCCCGGACATGGGTGTCCGCCCCCCCGGACATGGGTGTCCGCCCCCTCGGTCAATTTGGCCGGGGTGCCAATTTGGCTGGGGTCAGTTCCGTTAAGAGGCTCTGAGATACTGTAAACATTGGACCGCCCTGATTTAACTTCTGTTGTGATAAGACCCTGATCCTCCAGAGACCTGATGGATCGACGTACCGTCCTGATTGAACACATAGCGTGTTCAGCAATGTAATCTAGCGAGGGCCATGCTATGCCCGTCTCGTCGGAGATGCAGTCTGAGATGATGATCAGCACCAACTTCTCGGTTGAGGTTCTTGTCGTGGCCTTTATTGCTTTTGCCGCCGCCAGGAAGCTCACTATCCAGCCTCCTTCAACTTAATCTCTTTTCCGGTCAGGTAGGTGTACAGTCGCTGTGTTGTTTCTACGCCAGGGTTACCCAGCTCCTCATTCTCGAAGTAGTACAGCCAGCGGAAGCTGACCCCAATATCTTCAGCGATTGCCTTTTTTGACTTCGGGCTGGCCTTCAAGTGGGCCGCTGTTACTGCGTATAAGTTCATGGTCACTCCTCTGGTGAATTCTAATAATACTACTCTCGAAAATAATTGCAATAACATGTTAGATATACTTGCAATCCTCTGCGCTATTTGAGATGATTCGTTTCGAGTTGAGGCAAACACTAACCACGAAAGGGAAACGACATGGCGACACTGACACACAACGGCAAAGCGGTAGCAACAATCTCAGCAGACTGGCAGACACAAGCCAGGGGTACAAACGACCAGGAGTATCAAATCTACCTGTCCTGTGCCAACGATGGGAACGGCATCGACTTCACCACAGGCAAGTCGCTCAAAACATACGACGAGTGGCTCAACAGTTAACCCCTGGGGGCAGCACCACACAACGGTGTGAGGACCATGAGATAGGACGGGCCTGCAATGTAAGACCTGTGTCTCGCCCCTCCAGCCCCAGGGACTTTTTAACCACGAAAAGGAAACAAGAACGATGAGTACACAACAACAGAAAGAAGAGTTTTTGAAAGCCCATCCTGAGGTTGGGGAACTAGCTAACGGCAAACTCTACAGGGTCACCAAGGGTACAGCCGAGTACACAGAAGTGAGAACGGTTTTGGATGGCGAGATAATGTACTGGAAAGACGAGAATTATGGGGCTTTCAGTTGAAAGAACCACTAACCCCACCAACATGCCCGGTAATCAGTCCGGGCTTTTGGGTGAAAGACACCAACAACCACGAAAGGAAACGATATGAACTATCAAGAACACATACCATCCACACTCGCCTTCGCTCTGAAGGCTGGTCTTTCACCCGAAGAAGCTGCGGTACTTCCCGCTGTATTCAATGCTGCTGCCATCGTTGGCGGCAAAGAGATGGGGGAGATTATTTCTCGGTCCCTGTCCGACGATGCACTCGAAGAGTGGGTCACTACTCACACCAAACTGGTCGCCAGGGAGATGTCCAAATGAAGACTGAAGTCGAACTTGTCAAATTTGGTGACGTTGTCGATATGACATTCACCTACTGCCTGAACCGTGCAGAGCCAGATGTTGGCTACATGAGCGATTACTTTGAATTTGAAGTTGAGTCATATGCACACTTTGACGACGACACTGGCGACATTCTTCCAGCCACCGACGGCAACGACCTGATCATTACTGATTACATTTATTCACAGTTGGCTGACGCTGCTATGTCCGACATGGAAAACGTCCCTGAGCGGGTCACACGGGCTTGTGACATCAAGGATTCGATGTTGGCCCCGCTATTTGAATCACTCGGTCAGGACTTCAAGTCTCTGACAATCAGGAGAAGCTAATGTACTTGTATCACGGGATCTACTACATCAACCGGCAGGCGCTCATCACTGCCATTTGCGGTCAAATCAACGAGAGGAAAAACAAATGAAGACGAGCGAACAGATCAACGAAATTGCAGAGGCACTAGCTGCTGCGCAGGGTGAGATCCAGAACCCCGGCAAGTCTGCTGAGAACCCATTCTTCAAGTCGAAGTATGCCGACCTGGCAGAGGTGTTGAGCGTCGTACGTCCAGCATTCTCCAAGCATGGCCTGAGTGTCGTCCAGATGCCCTACAGCAGTGATGATGGTGCTATAGGTGTTACGACCATGATCTCCCATAAGTCGGGCCAGTGGATGAAGGGATCGCTTGAATTACCGTTGCAGGTAGCAAAGAACGTGAATCAGGACGCGGGCAGTGCAATCACCTACATTCGGAGGTATGCACTTTCAGCCGCCTGTGGGGTGGCCCAAGAGGATTTGGATAGTAATCTTGGGGATTCAAAAGAAAACAATACCGGGAAAATCGTCAATCTAAAGGTGATCAGCAAGACAAAGGCCGCTGAGATTACCGCCCTGATCGAGGAGACTGGGTCCGACCTGGTTGGGTTCCTCAACTTCTGCCACGCAGAGTCTGTTGAGACTATCCCGGCGAATAAGTACGAGAAGGCGCGTGATGCCCTCATCGCAAAGCGGGAGAAGACCAATGCAAGTTGATCACATGGAACAAGGCTCACTGGAATGGCACGAACACAGAGTTAAGTACCGCAACGCCAGCGAGGCATCCATCATCATGGATTGCGCCCCGGCGTACTGGAAGACCAGTAAGCGGATCCTCTGGGAACAGCAGCAGGGTCTTCGCGGGTCCAGTGTTGACGAGAACAATCCTGCGATTGTCCACGGTAATAACATGGAATCGGCTGCACTGGCCTGTCTGAACAAGCAGCTTGGCTCGGACATGAAACCGGCTGTCTTTGTCGAGGGCGATTACAGCGCCAGCCTGGACGGGTACGGTGTTGATGCTGAAGGTCGATCGATCAAGGCCGAGATCAAATGCCCGTGGAAGGCAGAGTCATCTCAAGTCTGGAAGATGGCGGCTGATGGTGAGATCGCTGAGTATTACAGGTGGCAGATGATTCACCAGGACCACTGTGCGCCTACTGAGCAGAGCTTTTTCTATGTCTACATCAGTGACGAGAAGAACATCCTGATCCCTCACCTGTCGCCAGAGGAGGACACTGCCGCACTACTCGCAGCCTGGGAGGACTTTGCCTCAGGTGAGCCAGCGCAAGACTGGGAGGACAGGACAGATGACGACATGCGGATCTTGGTTGAACGTCATAGGGATCTTGTGCAACAGAAGGCGATACTAGATGTTGAGCTTAAACTTGCTGAGAAGGCGTTAAAGACAGAGGCTGGTGATGGAAACGTCATGGCCTTTGGTGCAAGGATTCAGACAATCGAAAAGAAGGGTTCTGTTGACTATAAGACAGTCCCACAACTGGAAGGTATCGATCTCGAAGCCTACCGCAAACCAGGGTCATCATATAAAAAAATCACCCACGCAAAGGAATCATAATGTTTTTAATTACAGTAACAGGAAATGTCGGTCGCGCAGAAACTCGGTCACTGCCAGATGGCACTCGGGTCACCAACTTCTCTGTCGCCAGCAACAAGAAGGTCAAGGGCGTCGAGAAGACGAACTGGGTCAACTGCGTCGCATTCGCCGGTCTAGCTGAGATGCTGGAGCGTCATCTTGAGAAGGGCCAGAAGGTCTTTGTCGTGGGCGAGGGTGATAACCGCGAATGGGAAAAGGATGGCGTTAAGCAGCACCGTACTGAGTGCCGCGTCGATAAGTTTGAGTTCATGAGCAGTAAGCAGAACTCTGGCCCGGGGAACGGTAATCAGGCACCACCGGCAGATGACTTTGATGATGACATTCCGTTTTGAACAAAGACAC
>Ga0209047_1002581_pt1 | contig 12066 bp, 12 predicted proteins | sample SaaInlV_165m_DNA_3_FD_184681 | JGI IMG/M metagenome (GOLD analysis project Ga0209047, IMG submission 184681) | Marine microbial communities from expanding oxygen minimum zones in the Saanich Inlet - Saanich Inlet SI037_S3LV_120m_DNA (SPAdes)... | ecosystem: Environmental > Aquatic > Marine >...
ATAAAGAATTTCCATTAAAATCAAGATTATTATTGGCTCAAGAAAAAATGGGTCTTCGTGCAAAAGAGCCTTTCAAAGGTCTCAAAGAATTAATTAGTCAAGATAAAATTGCGGAACCTCTTGAAAAGGGACTTGTACGTCAAAATTTAGGATTAACTACCTTCAAAGATGGAACAATTAGATTTGATGCAACAAATTCTCCTTTAACTCAATTCAAACCTGCATGGATTGGAACTTCTATTGAAAAATTAAAGGAATTAGGATATTCTCATGATATTGATGGAAAACCACTTGAAAATATAGATCAGATAATTGAACTTCGAATGCAAGACGTAGTAATTCCTAATGAAAGTGGAAGATATTTGGTTTCTACTTGCAAATACATTGATACATTATTGGTAAAATTTTATGGTAAATCTTCATTTTATAATGTGAAAAATACTGACGAATTAATTGGTCATTTGATTATTGGTTTAGCACCTCATACTTCTGTTGGCATTGTAGGTAGGATTATTGGATATACCGAAACTCATGTTTGTTTTGGAACACCAAACTGGCATTCAGCAAAAAGACGTGATGCTGATGGTGATGCTGATTCTATAATGTTGTTAATGGATAGTTTACTTAATTTCTCACGACAATTTCTTTCTGATAGAATTGGAGGTTTGATGGATGCACCATTACTTGTTCAACCACTTGTTTTACCACATGAATCTCAACCTCAGGCACATAATCTTGAAGTAACAAAAATACTTCCTCTAGAATTTTTTGAATCTACAATTCAACAAAGTAAAGCATCTGATGTAACTTCAGTTGAAATTATTAAAACAAGATTAGAAACTGAAAGGCAATTTTTTGATTATCATTTTACTCATTCAACATCATCTTTAACAACTTCTAAATCTCGAAGTGCATATTCAACTTTAGGTTCTATGCTTGATAAATTTGATATGCAAGTTAGAAATGCTGAATTAATTGATGTAGTCAATCCATCTGAACTTGTTTCAAATGTAATTTCAACACATCTTGTTCCAGATATTATGGGAAATCTTAGAGCATATGCAAGACAAAGTTTTAGATGCACTGCTTGTGGAAAATCATATCGTCGAATGCCTTTGATTCAAACATGTGTATGTGGTCATAAATTAATTGCAACAATTACAAGAGGTTCTGTTGAAAAATATCTAAAACTTGCAAAAAGACTTGTTGACAAATATGATGTTGGTGAATATCAACGTGGAAGAATTCATGCTCTATCTGATGAAATTGAATTAGTTTTTGGGAAAAGTGAAGGAGATCAATCACTTCTTACAGATTATGCGTAAAATTATCTTAATTTGACGTATTCGTAGGCACCAAGTTTACTATCAAAACAATATTTGACTTTTTGATAATCTTTTCTCCAAGATTTTACTTTTGGAAGAATTTTCTTTGGATCCTTTTTCTCAATAATGATTTGTTTCATGAAAGTTGCAATCTCTTTCATTTCATTTTCTTTCATTCCTAATCTTGTAATTTCAGATACACCTAATCTAATACCACCTGGATGGAAATAATTTCTACCAGCTTTAATGTCTCCCGGAATAAGTTGTCTGTTTACGATTATGTTTGCTTTTTCCAATTCAGCTTCTACTTTACCGCCATCAGAATAATCTAAAACATTAACTGCGATTTGATGTGATTGTGTAAATCCTCTGCTTTCTCCTAATACTTTGAATCCTGCATCACTTAATGCTTCAGCAAATGATTTAGCATTTTTAATTACATCTGATGCATAGTCTTTTCCAAATTCTAATGCTTCAGCAAATGCAACAGCCTTTCCTGCCATATTGTTAATGTGATGACTACTTGTCAAACCTGGGAATGTTGCTTTTTTAATTGGCTCTTCATGTTCTTCAGAACCTAAAACTAATCCACCTTGAGGACCAAACAAAGTTTTGTGAGTACTCATTGTCATTGTATCTGCACCTTCACGTAATGGATCCTGGAATTTACCTCCTGCAATCAATCCTGCAACATGAGCTGCATCATAATTGATGTGAATATCATATGTTTTAAGAAAATCAGATAATTCCTTCACAGGATGCGGGAATAAGAACAATGATCCTCCAAACATTGCCATTTTAGGAAGACGGTTATTCTTTTTGAGTTCCTTTACTTTCTGTTTAGTTTTATCGACATCAATAGTCATTTCTTCAGCATTAAATGGATAAAATTCAATTTCTAATCCATGAACTAATCCAGCTGTTCCAGAATGTTCTCTTTTACCATGTGAAATGTGACCACCAGCTGGAATAGAAGGTGCAATCATAACATCACCTGGATTGGAATAAGCTGAATATACTGCTAAATTTGCAACTACACCAGAAATCGGTCTTACATCAGCAAATTTTGCTTTGTATAATTTTTTAGCTAATTTCATGCATTCAAATTCTACATCATCAATGTAGATACATCCTGCATAGACTCTTTCTCCAGGCCAACCTTCAGCATATCTATTACCAAAATCAGAAATAATTGCTTCTCTTACTGCCGGACTTGGAATGTTTTCACTGGCAATTAAAGGAATTGAATTTTCAAACCATTTATGATGTTCTTTTAATTTTGCAAATATTTTATTGTAAGATTCCTTATTTTTGGATTTAACCATGTTTTGCAAATTGGTTTTCCCAATTTAAAAACACCGATATCTACTAGTTTTCCTTTATGTTGATCTGGAAGGTATAAAAGGGGAATCTGGAGTTTTGCCATTTATGGGTATGCAAGCAACTTCAAAAGGAAATATGCCTGTTGTGCTGCTAAAAGAAGGCGGCTCAGAAACTAAAGGCAAAGATGCTCAAAAAAATAACATTGCAGCAGCCAAAATTGTTGCTGAAATTGTTCATACTAGTTTAGGTCCACGCGGAATGGACAAAATGCTAGTTGATTCCTTAGGCGACGTTACAATTACAAATGATGGTGCTACTATTCTTAAAGAAATTGATGTTCAACACCCAGCAGCAAAAATGCTAGTTGAAATTTCTAAAACTACTGACAATGAAGTAGGTGATGGAACAACTTCAGCTGTTGTTTTAGCTGGTGCATTACTTGAACATGCTGAATCATTAATTGATCAAGATGTTCATCCAACAATTATTGTTGATGGATATAAAAAAGCATCAAGAAAAACTAAAGAATATCTTGAAGAAATTGCAGATTCAATTTCTTCAACTGATAAAAATATGCTAACTAAAATTGCAAAAACTTCAATGCAAACTAAATTAGTTAGAAAAGATTCTGATTTACTTGCTGATATTATTGTAAAATCTGTAATGGCTGTTTCTGAAAAAGAAGGTGAAAATTATGAAGTTGACATTGATGATATTAAAGTAGAAAAGAAAGCAGGTGGTTCCATTAAAGATTCTATTATTATTGAAGGCATTGTTCTTGACAAAGAAATTGTTCATGGTGGTATGCCTAGAAAAATTACTGATGCAAAAATTGCATTAATTAATACTGCATTGGAAATTAGTAAAACTGAAACTGATGCAAAAATTAACATTTCAAATCCTCAACAACTAAAATCATTTTTAGATGAAGAAAATAGAATGTTAAAAACAATGGTTGACAAAGTTATTGGTTCTGGTGCAAATGTAGTATTATGTCAAAAAGGACTTGATGATATGGCACAACATTATTTGGCTAAAGCAGGGATTATTGCAGTTAGAAGAATTAAAGAAAGTGATCTTACTAAACTTGCAAAAGCAACAGGTGCTAGAATTGTCACAAATCTTGATGATTTATTTGAAAAAGATTTAGGTAGTGCAGAAACTGTTGAAGAAAGAAAAATTGAAGAAGATAAATGGGTATTTGTTGAGGGTTGTAAACATCCAAAATCTGTAACTTTACTTTTACGTGGTGGTTCACAAAGAGTCGTCGATGAAGTTGAACGATCTGTACATGATGCATTAATGGTAGTAAAAGATGTAATTTTAAAACCACAAATTGTTGCAGGCGGAGGTGCTCCTGAAACATTTGCTTCAACAAAACTTCGAGGTTGGGCAAAATCATTAGAAGGAAGAGAGCAATTAGCTGCAGAGAAATTTGCAGATGCTTTAGAATCAATTCCATTAACACTTTCAGAAAATGCAGGAATGGATCCAATTGATACTCTTACAGTTCTTCGTTCCAAACAACAAAAAGGTGAAAAATGGACTGGAATTGATGTTATGAAAGGAAAAATTGGAAATATGAAATCAAGTGATATTATTGAACCATTAGCAGTTAAACTCCAAATTGTTTCAGCAGCAGCTGAAGCAGCATGTATGCTACTTAGAATTGACGATGTAATCGCTACCCAAAGTTCTGGTGGCGGTGGTGGTGGTGAAGGAGGAATGCCACCTGGAATGCCACCTGGAATGGGTGGAGGAATGCCACCTGGAATGGGCGGAATGGGTGGAATGCCTGATATGGGCGGAATGATGTAAGATTATTTCTAAAATTTTCCTTTCTTCAAAAGTTTATTTGATAACTGTATTTACGAATCATAATGAGTAATATTTCGTCTAAAACTATTACAAGTTTCAAATATGTTTATCTGATTATCTTTTTTGCATTTCTATCCGGCATTTTTTATCCATTGATTAATGAACTTAGTTTTGATATTGTAATTAATGGTATAGTTGTATTGTTCATTGGATTAATTGGTGGCATTATACTATTCAAATCTACTACATCTGAAACAAAAAAAGAATTATTTTTCGGTATTGGATTTTCATTAATTGGATTTTCATTATATCTGATTTATTATACAGCTGATCTCATTTAAACATCAAAGTATAGATAAAATTCATGTGGATGTGGTCTAATTGCAATTTCTCTTTGATCTCTTCTTTCTAATTCAATAATTTTATCAATTACATCATTAGTGTAAATTGGATTTAAGAATTTTCTATCACTTTCTAATTCATCTAAAGCTTCACCGAGACTTTTTGGTAAAACTCCAATTCCTCGCTTAGCTCTATCAGATTTTGTCATTTTGAAGATATCATCTTGTACTTGTTCACCTGGATCCATTTTCTTTTTGATTCCGTCCATTCCTGCTGCTGTAACTGCTGCGAATACAAGATATGGGTTTGATGAAGGGTCAGGTGCTCTAAACTCTAATCTCTTTAATTTAGAATGTCGTTTTCCTTTCAAATGTTTTGGAACTCTTACAATTGCTGAACGATTTCCTGCACTCCATGCAATATATGCTGGAGCTTCATATCCTGGTACTAATCTGTGATATGAATTTGTAGTAGGATTACAAATTGCAGATAGTGCTTTTGCGTGATTAATTATTCCACCACAGAAATATCTACCAGTTTGACTTAATTCAATCTCATCATCAGGATCATAAAATGCATTTTCCTTTCCTTTCCATAAACTAACATTAACATGCATTCCCGAACCTGCATCCATTGCAATTGGTTTAGGCATACATGTTGCCACTTTTCCATATTTTTGTGCCACATTTTTAATTACATATTTGTAAGATTGTGCTGCATCTGCAGCATTTGTCATGTGATCATACATGATATCAATTTCACATTGACCTGCGGTAGCAACTTCGTGATGATGATTGTCACATAAAATTCCAAAATTCTTACTAAGAATATTTACACATTCATTTCTGTATGGTGTAAGTGTATCTGATGGTGTTGTAGGATAATATCCTTCTTGTAATCCCATTGGATATCCATCCCCATCATTACTCCATGGAGCTTCTTTTGATTCAATTGAATATGATTGTCCTTTGTATGGTGTTAAAACATCCCAATGAACTTTATCAAAAACAAAAAATTCTACTTCAGGACCCCATGTACTAAAATCAAATCCTTGAGTTTTGATATATTCTTCAGCTTTTTGAGCAATACCTCTAGGATCTCTTGATAATCTACCTCTATCTTCACCCCAATAAACATCACAAAGAAGTCTGGCTGTTTTATTTTCAGTCATCCAAGGAATTATTGCAAATGTATTTGGATCTGGTTTTAATAATAAATCTGAATCATCAATAGTTGTAAAACCTACAATCGATGAACCATCTAATTTTGGTAAACCATCTCTCATTTGTTCTGGTGTGAAAGTATTTGCTGAAATTGTGGTATGATGAAAATGACCAGTTAAACCAGTAAATTGTAAATCAATAAATTGAATTCCTTCGTGTTGAATTCTTGAGAATACTTCATCAGGTGAATACCCTATTTGCATAGCTTTTCCGTGACTGACTTTATATGGCAATTTTATACTTCAATCAAACACAAATACAACCAGCATTTAAGGATTAGGTAGAATATGTCTGAATCAAATCAAATCGATATCAATTCATTACATAATACAGTTTTACGAGAAACTGAAAATGATTCTTTATTAGAAATTAAACCAAATTTTTATCGGAATCTATCTGATTTTATTGGAAATTTAAGAAAACAAGAATTTGATGATGTAGAAAATAAAATTAAAGATACAATGATAGAAATGGCTAGTGAATTAACTTCATTACTTATTCATATTAGATTGGAAAAAATTTCTAATTCTGATGATTTTGATATTAGTCATCTTCTTGATGAAGAAAAATTTATTTTAGATTCTCAAGAAGAACAAAATGAAAGAACAGAGATGGTTTTGTCTGCAACAATTAGCGGAAAATCAAAATTTCTTGAATCATTAGCGGAAAATCATAAAATCAAAACAGTGGTAATTAGATTTCTTAGTGAAGTTGATGAAATTGTAGGTGCAGATCTTGAAAAATATGGACCATATAAGGCCGAAGATATAGCTACAATTCCATATGAAAATGCTCAGGCTTTAATTGCTAAAAATATTGCAACTAAAGTAAGATGGGAAGATTAGGTAGAAATTATACCTATTTGTCATAGGAATATGTCTCATACTGGAGTGGATGTAATTGATTTTCTATTTTATACAATTTATCCAGTAATTGGAATTTTTATTGTTGAAATAATTTGTCGTGTAATTAAAATTCCAAAATGGATTAAACTTTGGACTCAAGCAGTTGTATCTGTAGCTTTTGGTGTTTATTATTGGTTTATTCTTCCTGCACCACAAAATTTTCCATTAACTGCAATGGTTATGTTTGCATTAGCAATTGCCTTGATTTATCAGGGAAGACGAGCAAAAATTTCTCCTGAAAAGAGTCCTTACTAATTTTATTATTTTCCAAAAAATCGTTTCAAAATACTTCCTTTACCTTTATTTCCATCACGAATTACTTTTTTGTCTCCAAATCTTTCTGATCTAATTTGTCGTAATTTTACACATCTGTGTTCTTCTGGAAGTCTATGTTCAGCACAAAATGGATCTTTACAATAACTACAATGAAATGGCATATCTGTTATATCCCCACAATATGCACAATTTTCAGATATCACAATCTACTACAGATTTTTTCTTTTAAAAAACTTGTTAGAATTCATCTAATTTTTCTAAACATCAACAACCAATTTTTCTAAACATTTTTAGTATTGTTGACAAAAATTTAGATGATAATCATGATTAATGGTAAAGTTGCAATTATTACTGGAGCAAGTAGTGGTATAGGAGAAGCTACAGCAATAACACTTGCAAAATCTGGTGTTAAAGTTGCAATTGGTGCTAGAAGAATTGATAGATTAGAAGAGCTGTCAAAGAAAATTATTGCCGCAGGTGGTGAAGTTCTTTTTCAAAAATTGGATGTTACAAAACGTGAAGAGTGTGATAATTTTGCAAAAGCAGTTTTAGATAAATGGGGTTCAATAGATATCCTAGTAAATAATGCTGGTCTAATGCCATTAAGCTTTTTCAAAAATCTCAAAGTTGATGAATGGGATCAAATGATTGATGTTAATATTAAAGGAGTATTGTATTGTACAGGCTCAGTTATTTCTCATATGAAAGAAAAAAAATCAGGACATATTGTTAATCTTTCATCTGTTGCTGGTAGAGTAGTATTTCCTGCTGGCAGTGTTTATTGTGCAACAAAATTTGCCGTAGCTGCATTTACAGAAGGATTAAGACAAGAATTTAGTGTTCGCTCTAATATTCGAGTTACAAGTATTGAACCTGGAATAGTTGCAACAGAATTAACTGATACAATCACTGATGAATCTCTTCAACAATTTGTAGAAAATGGAAAAAAGATGGAAACTTTACAAGCACAAGATATTGCAAATGCAATTTTGTACGCAGTAGATTCTCCTTCACATGTTAATGTCAACGAAATTTTGATTCGACCTACGACCCAAGAAAAATAATTGTCTAATATTCCACATGTTGTAATTTTGGGTGGAGGGTTTGGTGGTCTTGCTGCAGCTAATGAAATTCGAAATTCATTGGATTCATCAAAAGTCAAAATTACAATTGTAGATAAAAAAGACTGGTTCATGGTTGGATATGCAAAATTATGGATTATGAATGGAACCAGAACTTTTGAAAATTCAATTGGTTCATTAAATGAATTACCAAAAAAACAAATTAATTTTATCAAAGATGAAATTATTGAAATCAATCCAAAAAATAATTTTGTAAAAACAAAATCTGAGAATATTTCATTTGATTTTCTTATAATCTCAATGGGTGCAGTATTGGCACCTAAAAAAATACCAGGTTTAATAGAAAATGGATTTAATTTGTATGATCATAATCAACTTAATCAAATTAATGAAAAATTAAATAAAATTGAATCTGGAAAAATTGCTATTGTCATTATGGGTATGCCTTACAAATGTCCCCCAGCACCTTTTGAAGCTAGTTTACTAGTAGATTCTATGCTTAGAAAAAGAGGAATACGAGACTCTGTAGAAATTGATTTTTACAGTCCTGCACCAATTACATTACCTGCAGCAGGTCCAGAAGTAAGTAAACAAATTCTTAATTTAGTGAATTCAGAAAAAATCACTTTTCATAATTCTCAAAAAATTAAACATGTAGAATCTAAAAAATTAATTTTTGAAAATGAAGAATTTACTTTTGATATTCTTTTAGCAATTCCACCACATATTGCACCCAAAGTAATCTATGATTCTAATTTAGCAATAAAACCTGGATTTATTCCAATTGATAGAGATTGTAAAACACCATTTGAAAATATTTTTGCAGTTGGTGATGTAACAAGTTTAACAGTTAATGATACTATGGCAGTACCTAAGGCAGGAATTTTTGCTGAAGGTGAAGGAATTACAGTTGCAAAAAATATTATTTCAAAACTTGAATCAAAAAAAACATCTACCGTATTTGATGGTAAAGGTGGATGTTTTCTAGAATCTGGAAGAGATACTGCTTCAATTATTGAAGTTGATATGTTTACAAACTCAAAACCTTCAACTAAATTAACAGAATCAACTAAAAATAATCTTTCTAAAAAATTAGATTTTGAAAAAGAAAGACTATCAAAATGGTTATGATTAATCTTTTTGATCTTTTTCTCTAGTTAGATGTTCTAAAATGGCTTTTACTTCAACACCCAAATCTTGATTACCTTTTGACAAGTTTAATTTTTCAGCAATACTATTTTTAAAATCTTGATCTTCTATCTCTATACTCCTTTTTTGAACACAATCTGTATGATCTTTACCAGTGGCTGAAATTTTATTACAAATATTACAAATTTTCACAATTTTTATTTTTCAATAGGACGATTTAATAATTTCATTTTGTGCCTGTGAGACTAGGGATCGTAGTCTAGCTTGGTATGATACTAGCCTGGGGGGCTAGTGGTCGCAGGTTCAAATCCTGCTGATCCCATTATAATTTCAAAATTTTGAGTAATTTTTCAAAATTATCTCGTGTTTTTTCTTGTTTATATGATTTTAAGGCATCAATAATTTTTTCTTTAGATGAATTTTTGTAAATTTTTTGAGTATGTTTTGCAATACCTGATCCAATAAAAAATGCCTGAGTAATTGACGTTACATTTGAGGGTCTTCTTTTTGTACTGGAGCTCTCAAAATCAATTAAAGTTACTTTATCTTTACCAACAATAACATGCTTTGAAATGTTACTTAATTCACCATGATCAAATCCAATTTGATCTAATCTATAACAATCTTCTAAAACATTTCTTATTGTAGATTTTAATTGTTTCACACTACCTGATCCTTTTAACATTTCAATCCAATTACTAAATTTTTTACCTTCAATGTATTCCATAACCAAGAAATTTTTACTAACATCAATCATTTTGGGACCAACATTAACTGAATTTACTAATTTTAATAAAACTGATTCATTTTTCATATTTTTTCTTTGAGAATCTGTCCTTCTAATTTTTAATGCAACTTCTTTGTTTCCTCTTTTTACAAGTACAACAACTCCAACGTAACCTTTTCCTAATATTTCTAAATTCCCAATCGTAGTTGGACCTGTTAAACAAATTGATTTTATTTTTAATTTTTCTAATTCATTAATTCTTGATTTTATTTGACGATTAGTTGCATTTGGATATCCTAAAATTTTTGAATATGGTTCTTCTGTAAATTTTTTAATTGAAATGAAGGAGTGTGCCATCTACTGAAATCACTTCAGATATCTCCTCTTTAATTGATTTACTTAGAGTTTTGTTTCCTAAAATCACCTTAAAACCTCGTTTAAAATCACTTTGAAGACCTTTTGGTATGCCTACTTTGAGATTTTTTCTCAAAAATTCTTTCATAAATTTTTCTGCATTGACATGTTTTCTTTTTTCTAATGAGCTTATTTTTGTATTATTTTCAATCCATACTAATTCACCATCTTTGAGATTTTTAGAAATAAAACTATGCGAACTGTCATTTCTAAAAAATTCTGGTCCCCTCTTTTGATATATTTCACTGATGACTGTAGACTCTAAAAAGAATATGAGATATGCCTCTTTTTGTTGATCTGTATATGATTTACTTCTAAGTACAGTAAATCCCCCTAATTCTAATTGTGTGGACAATGTTGATGTTGCTCTTTTAATTTGCCCCCAAATGATGTCTGGACTTCTAGTTTTGAATTCAAATTTTACAATTAGTAAATTATTCCAAAATTTTTTTGATATTTTTGATTTTTGATTTTTAAAAATTTTTAAACTTGGTTTATTTTTTAATGCTCTACAACTAAGAATAAATTTTCCAATATTTTCATTTGAAATTGCAGCAGCTAAATTTCTATTACTATCAATTGGATCAATTACTACTATTGCTGTATCAAAAGATTTTGATGTTTTTCCAATAATTTGTTTTTCTTTAATTTTTGTCATTGATTTTACTAAATTTTCAAAACTTCCAAATTCTAAAATTAAAACTTCTGAAATATATCCACTAAAACCTTGTTTTGCAATTTCTGCACCATAAATTTTATTTGATTTTAAAAATGTCTTTAGAATTCTTACTTCATTTCTCATTTTTAATGTTAATGATTTTTTCATAAATTTAGTGTGAAATGGTGATCTATCAGCAGCACTTTTCCATTCACCAATTTTCACATCATAACATGGTACAATGTTGATTTTTGTATCTTTAATTTTAGCCTCAACATAAGGATGTTGAGAATATCTGACATATGGAGAATATTTTTTTAGTGATTCAAAACCTATTTTTTTTGAAATATTTTCTAATTTTTCTTCAGAAATATTTTTTTTAAATTTAATAAAAATATCAATATCAGCATTTTTTGATAACCATGTATCTTTAGCATATGAGCCTCCAAATTCTAATTCTACTACTTCGGAATATTTTTGAATCTCTTTTTCAACTAATTTGTATACCTTATCTGCAATTTCTTTTTTTGATTTTTGAATTATCTTAGATGGAATTGTTGTTTTTGCAATTTTAGAAATAATTTGTTTCATTATTTTATCACTAATCATTTTTTATTTGATTTTATATTAATTTCATTATTTTGACATATTATCTAATAGTTAACTTCATAGACGAGTATTTTTTTTGATATATGTTGAGTAAATTACTTGTATGTTTAACAGGCATGCCTGGTGCTGGTAAATCTACAATTGCTGATGGTTTGAAATCTAAAGGTTATGAAATTGTTAATTTAGGAAACGCAGTGAGAAATGAAGCTAAAAAA
>Ga0209047_1002586_pt1 | contig 12051 bp, 11 predicted proteins | sample SaaInlV_165m_DNA_3_FD_184681 | JGI IMG/M metagenome (GOLD analysis project Ga0209047, IMG submission 184681) | Marine microbial communities from expanding oxygen minimum zones in the Saanich Inlet - Saanich Inlet SI037_S3LV_120m_DNA (SPAdes)... | ecosystem: Environmental > Aquatic > Marine >...
GGATAGCTGATCTATTTTTTGCTCCGTGAAAAAACAATGGAAAAAGAATCAGACGACGTTTCAAATATTCACAATAGATTTTCACTTACTTTAGTAAATCCAGGATCACATTATTTTTCATTAGCTGGATCATTAGGAGTAGGACTAGTAATTGTACTTGCAACATATTTGGGATATCTCAATAATCTCAACATAGCGGAATTTTGGTATAAAATACCAATGGTGTTAGGAATGATGGCAGTAATGCAATTACTGGATGTTAAATTTGCAAAGAAAAAAGAATATTCAAAATCATTACATTCATCACTTTTTGGAAATATGCTTTGGGTAGTTACAATTCTAATGGGATTGTTATCAAGTGTAGTATTATCAAAAGAAACGTCATTATTTTTCATCACATTTGGAATGATACTTTTTGCAAGTTTTAGAATTGGCCTATATACAACAACATTAGGGGCAAGTTTGAAAAAAGCATGGGCAATTGCATTCATTCAACCATTAGGAATGTTTTTTGTACTAGTACCACATGAATTATGGATTACAATGTTAAGTAATCCAATTGCATTAGGTTATGGATTTGCATTTTTAATAATTGCAAGCGTGTGGTCAATAATAACAGACAGGGCAGGAAGACCAGGAATGAAAAGTACACATAAAACAATTCAAGCATATCTTGCATCTCAAGGTAACGATGTAAAAGATGCTGAAGAATTAATGGAAGAGCATGCAACCGAAACAAAAGTAGGAACGTCACAAATTAGATTTTCTTCAGATGATAAAACTAAATTTACAATGGTATTGCCAGAGATACATCCAGGACCATATCATCCAGTGGGTGGCAGCAATATACCATATTTAATCTACAAAAAGTTATCATCATCAGCCATGGTAATGCACAGTATTTCAGATCATGCATTAAATTTACCATCACGAAATGAAGTAGAGAATTATCTAAAAAATTTACAAAATTTTGAAATAAAAGAAGAAGGCATGAAATGCACAGAACCGGTAGTAGTACAAATCAATAAAGCAAGAGTTACAGGAATGCTTTTTGGAAATAATCCATTGTTATTACTATCATTATCACCACACGGCATGGAAGATATTCCAAGTTATATGAAAAAAGAGATTGAACAGTATGGAAATAATAGAAATTTTACAAAAATAATGACTGTAGATTGTCACAATGCAATGGGAGAAGAAATATCAAAAGAAGATGGAGAAGATATGTTGAAAGCTGCAAAATCATGTTTAGATTCATTAATTACAAAAGAAAGTTTTCCAATAGAATTAGGATATGCAAATACAAACAATATGGATGTATGGACAGAGGATCTTGCAAAAGGAGGGTTAGGAATTACATGTCTAAAAATCAACAATAAAAAATATTTTCTTGGATGGGCAGATGCAAACAATATGGAAAATGGGATTAGAGAAAAAATTATAGAAAAATTTACCATGGAAGGATATAATTTATTAGAAATTTGTACGTCAGACACACATTATGCATCAGTTAAAGCTAGAAATAGAAACGGGTATTATCAATTAGGATTAATAACAAGCGGAGACAAACTTTCAAAGTGGTTTATGCAAATTGCACAAAACGCAGAGTCCAAAATAAAAATAGCAAAATATGAAATTCTAGAAAATGAAACAAAAGTAAGAGTGATGGGTCAGAGTATTTATGAAGACTATTCAAAAGCCTTAGAAAATTCATTAAAAATTACTAAAATGTTTGTAATCGGTAGTTTGGGATTATTCATTACTAGTCTGTTTCTATAGTTTTCATCTCATCAATATTACCATAAAATTCATCAATAAACGAAGAGAATTGGAAAATAGGTACAATTGGGACCTTGTCAATAAAATCAATTTTGTCTTGATATAGAGTTACAATTACAGGTACAGCCATAGAACCTTCAGTCTTTGCAACATATTGTCTGGTTCTTTCAATTTGTTTGTGAACCGCATTGGTTAATGATGATGAATTGTATCTTTTCCAGTGTTTACAATCAATCAATATTGCAATACCCAACCTAATTCCAACAACATCAATTTCCATTCTAGGTTTTGTTAACATAAAATTTTTGATTACAGCAAAATTTTTTGAAGATAAGATTTCAGCAGTTAAACCTTCAAAGTCTCTCCAATCCAATGCAACAGATATTTCATCTAAAGGAAATCCATTTTGAATTAAAATAATAGCAATTTTTAATTTATCACCATCTTCAAAATAATAAAAATTATCTTTTAAATTTCCAATACCATTATTGATAAAAGTATTTAAAATATTTTTAGAATCATTTTCATCAATTTGAGTTACTTTAGAAAAATCTTTTGCAGATACACCACCTTGAATAATACCATTTAGACCAACAATCATTTTTGGATGAATTTTCAATATTAATTTTTGAATAATATCAAGGATATAGGTTTTAGGTGATTAGTATATCAGATAATTTTCATATAGGTTTTATTACAAGCATCAGAAATTGATAATATGAAAAAAATGCTAGTAATCATACTAGCTCTTTCAATTATAGCAATAATACATAATGAATCATTTGCAGAAAAAAATACATTCGTAGAATCAATAAAATTCATTCAATATTTAGATGAAAATACAGCATTAGAAGAAGTAAAAAATGGAAATCTTGACATGTATTACTACAGAATTTCATCAGATAGGTTAGAAAATACTCAATCTAATGAAGGATTAAAAATTTTTGATTCTACAGGAGGATCATACAGTTTACTAGTAAATCCAGCAGAATCTGAAAAAATTAATCCATTTTCAGACAAAGATGCAAGGTTTGCTTTAAACTACTTAGTAGATAGAAAATTAATTGTCAATGAACTTATGAGCGGATATGGGGCACCAACCATATCATATTATGGTCCAACTGATCCAGAATATCTCACAATAATCAAAGAATTGGAATCATTTAATTTCAAATACAATCCTACATTGGCAGAAGAAATTATTTCAAAATCAATGACAGAGAGAGGGGCAGTAAAAATTGAAAATGAGTGGATAATGAATGATGAAAAAGTAAAGATTAAAATTTTTATCAGAAGCGATGATCCAGTTAGAAAATCAATAGGAGAAATATTATCAGTAGAATTAGAAAAAATTGGATTTACAGTAGAAAGAGACTACGGGGATTTGAATAAAGCATTTGTCGTAGTGTATGGTTCAAATCCAGCAGATATGAAATGGAATTTATACACAGAAGGATGGGGAAGGTCTGCATTTGTAAAATATGATTCGATAGGATTAGGGCAGATGTATTCACCATGGTTTTCAAATATGCCAGGTTTTAATGATCCGTCATATTGGAATTATGAAAATAAAAAATTAGATAAATTAACTCAAGAAATTTACAAAGGAAATTTTGAAACTTCAGAAAAAAGATCACAATTAATTCAAGAAGCAATTAAGGAAGGAATTAACGAATCAGTAAGAATTTTTTTGGCAAGTAAAATTGATCAATATGTAGTGAATCAAAATGTAGAAGGAGTCATTAATGATTTAGGAGCAGGAGTTCCAAGTAGATTTACTCCAATCAATGTAAAAAATAATGATGAAAAATTAACAATAGGTGTAAAGCAAATCTATCAAGGTGCATGGAATCCAGTAATGGGGTTAACGGATACATACAGCAGGCACATCTGGGGAATTATTTCAGATCCCATTACATTCAAACATCCATTTACAGGGGAAACATTCCCAGTTAGAGCACAATGGGAAGTTGAAACATTAGGGTTAAATGAAAAAATCAAAGTACCTACTGAATCAAAAATGTGGAATCCATCATTACAAGAATGGAGTAATGTTCCTAAAAATACAGTTGCAACAAGCAAAGTCACTTTTAATTTTGAATTTAGTGATTGGCATAATGGACAAACAATGGATATGAATGATATTTTACATTCATTATATTTTACAATTGAATGGGGAACCCAAAGTGATGAAAACGATAAAACATTTGATGCAGAATTTACACCAAGAGCAGCACAGAGCATTCAAACAATTATAGCAATAAATCAACTTGATGAAGATACAGTAGAAGTGTATGTGAATTATTGGCATTTTGATAAAAATGAAATTGCAGAATGGGCATCTTTATGGAGTCCAGTACCATGGGAGATAACAGCATCTATGGAAAAAGCCGTAACTGATGGAAAAGTGTCATTTTCAAGATCAGGTGCAACCAATAAAAACATAAATTGGTTATCACTAATCGTTCCAAAAGATGCACAGATAATTAAAGAAAACTTGCAAGAATACAAAGATAGTAAATTTATTCCAAATTCATTAAATGAAAATCAAAAACCAGATCCATATTATCAGAACAGATATGAGTCATCAATTAAATGGATTGAAAGTAATAACCATGCAGTAATTAGTAATGGTCCATTTTATTTAGAAACATATTCACCAGAATCAAGAACCATAACGGTAAAAACATTTGAAGATGATTCATACCCACATAAAATTGGAAAATGGTCTGAATTTGAAAATATACAGTTTCCAATTATTAAAAAAATAGACATGGATAAAATAGTACAACAGGGTAACAACATAGAAATTATTGTTGAAACAACTAATACGGATTCAATATTATATTTTATTATAAACAATAAAGGGAAAATCCAATCCACAGAGGAATTAAAAATTGATGAGGACAAAATAGCCATAAACATTACATCTAAAGAATCAGAAAAACTAAAAGTTGGTGCAAATAGCATTAAAATATTTGCAATATCAGATTCAGTTTTAAAACCAGATTTTTATGAATCAAGTTTCCTGGTTACTGAAACAAATTTACAAGAACCTAAAACAATAGTTAATTCATCAAATATTGAAAATAAAATTAATTATGACATATGGGTAATTGGAATCATAGTAATTGTAATAATTATAGGAATTACAGTATATCTTAAAATTTACAGTAAACCATAATCATTAAGAATAGTCTGAATTTCTTCTTCATTTCTAGCTTTAGAATAATCGTTTAAGAGATTTTTATTTAATTCATAGAAAGTATGGCCCCACTTGAATTTATTTAATAATTCTAAACTTTGTTCTTTAAAACCAAGAATAAATAATGAACCAGAAAGAGCTTCAGCAGTAGTCAATTTATTTAATTTTGAATAATTAACTGGGTTTCCAGCTAGTAAAGGAGGTAATTTTCTTTTTATTCCATTAAATTTTTGAGAAAAAGCATGATCAGCAAGATTCCAAGAACAGTCGATACCAACAATTGCACTGATTAATGATCCATCTTTTGGAAGTAATGTTTTATCTGAAAAAGGGTCTAAGACCAATCCTTTAGAACCAATTTTTTTTATATTTTTAGCAAGACCAAATTTGACCATTTTAGCGGCAGTGCATTTTTTTGGATCGTCTTGATAAAACATTAAAACTTGTAATTTCAATTTAATTAATTATTAAAGTATGAGTATTTTGAATTTACTGTAAAGTTTTGTAAGTTACCTTATAATAAAATCTAGAAATCTCATTATCTTTAACAACTTCAACATTCCAATTTACATCAGGTAGAAAATCATCAGAAGATTCAGGCAAGATACTAAACTTTTCTAATCGAACATCAGGACCAGAATATCTTACATTAAAATTTAAACCATCAACTTGTACTAATTCAAAGATTTGGCCAGGTTTACGAGTAGAGTCACTTACCAAACAATCAGAAGTTTGACCAATAATACAAATTCCAGATTCAGATTTAACTTGTAAATTAACATTAAATTGACTATTTTTATCAGGAGTAATCATAGACCCAGATAAAACCCTAGGTTTAACATATTGGTCATTAAGAAGTTTTTCAGGAGTAGTAATCAAAATTAAATTATCAGAAATACGATTAATTTTTTCAATTATAGTCTTAGCAGTAGAAACAACATATCCTCCTGAATCTCTTTGTTCATTAGAAGAAGGTTTACCAGGGATAGAAGAATTAGGATTACCAGCACCAGACTCTTCATCAGTGGAAAGTTTTTCGTCAGTAGAAAGTTTTTCAGATACAGTAGAGAAAAGTTTAGAATCAATTAATCCACCATAATTTCCAGTAACTACATAATCACCAGTGATAAAGGTTATAGGAGGAATTCTAACGCTAACAGAGAATTCTCCAAATTCATCAGGAATTGCAGTACTAGTAAAAGGTACAGGGATTGTTTCAAATTCATCATTTTCATCAAAATGTCCTAGAAAAGTTACAGGGGTGCCATCAGAAGTAAAAAAAGTGAATTTAACAACTTGATAATAGATGGAACCATTAGAATCAAAATTAGAAATATTTCCAGATATAATCATAGAATCATTTAACAAATATTCAGAATTATCAAGTTGAAAAGTAAGAGAATCAGAAATAAGTTGTTTAGTATTATCAGTTAAAGTTTCAATTAGATTAAAAGTGGTCTTTGCAGTTTCATTAGAATATTCAGCATTAATAGTGTAAGTACCAAAAATAGGGTTAACGGTGTTTAACAAAATAGAAGTAGCAAAATTACCGTCAGTAGTAAACAAACTTCCAGTGCTAACAGTGTCACCATTTGGATCAATTACAGTAAATTTTAGACTTTCAAATGGAACCAAATTAGAGGTAAATCCAGTTAATGAAATTGATTGTTTTGAAAGATATTCAGATTCATCGGTTTGTATACTAAAAGTAGAATTTTGTTCAATTTGTTCAGAGATGAATTCAGAATTAACAATAAAAGAAGTTTCATCAACTATACCAGCATAACTAACAGACACATCATAAACACCCTCATTAATTCCTAAAACAGAATGTAATTTCAAACTGGTTTCATAATCCAGATTAGAATCAGGATAAAGAGATACAACTTGATCAAAATTAGGTCCAGAAATAGTGATAATAATTGGGGCAGTTTGAAACACAGGTGATTCAACATAAATTTTTTCAGATACAGTTCCCCCAATAACGGCAACATCATTAAATTGGTATGAAGTTTTATCAGAGGATACAGTAATTACAATAGGAGAAGAATTTGAAAATTCCACAAATTTACCATTAGAACCACCAGCAGATGAAAGAGAAAACTCCCAATCAGAAAATCCATCATAACTTCTTTGCCAAGATGAAAAATCATTTTTTAAATCAGCGATAAAAGGAGTTTTGTCAACAACTACCCCATCAGCATTTCTTAATTCAACCAATTCACTTGAATCGGTAAACCAGATCATTTCATGTGTGTATGTTAAAAAATCCCCCGGAGAAATAATAGTTCCATCAGGAATAATGAATGTTTTTTTTAAAACTGTTGTAGATGCAATTTCCCATCCACTCAAATCAACATCAGAATTTGTGGGATTGTAAAGCTCTACCCATTCAGCATAGGATTTAGAATCATCACCAAAAGGATTTGTATCAACTTCATTAATTACAACGTGATCAGAAATAGATTGAGCATATGCTGGTGCAGATAGACCAACAATTAAAATCGCAGATAGAAGTAGTAAGTGATTCATTTGAATTTCCTATTTCTATTGATAAAATGACTCATTTTAGAATTAAATGGAGAAAAAGTTGAGCTATTTGTGAAAGTCATATATCTTAAAATCATTAAAAAACAAGGGTTTTACAGGATATTAAGAGATACGAAGCAATTATTCCTGAAGTTTATCACAATTTAAGCATCTTTCATTGGTAATTTTAAAGCCACATTCCATACAAATGCCCTCACCCACGTCTTGCTCAATTAATTGACGTTTCTTTCCAACATAGACCTTAACTCCAAAATACAACCCGATTACAATTATTGCAGAATATGCAGGTCCCAAATATTGAATCAATCCAAGCATTACTAGTATCAATCCAGCAATTAAAATGAGATCACGTCGCTCAAATTTCATAAAATCAAATCAAATTGAATCGATAAAAGTATGCCGGGCTCAGTGCCATTAGTTCACTTCATTTTAAAGTCATTTCTCTAACTCGTCTTCATTGCCCAGTAATCTAATGGAGAGATAATTTGATAATAAGATAATGATTATGGTGGGATCGGCGAAATTTGAATTCGCGACCTCTGCGTCCCAAACGCAGAATCATACCAAGCTAGACCACGATCCCAGCGAAATACGAAAGTGCCCCAATTTAAGCTTCACAGATAATAATTTTAAAGGCAGGTAAAGGATCAATCGTGTGTTAAATGAAGATTATATCAAAGCAGGTAAAATTGCAGCAGAAGTCAGAGAAATGGTCAGAGTCAAAGATTGGATAGGTAAAACAGTTTATGAAATTTGTGAAGAAGTAGAAAATGAAATTAGAAAAAGAGGTGCAAAATGTGCATTTCCAGTTAATGCCAGTATTAATGAAATTGCAGCTCACTATACAGCAGAACCAAATGATCCAATTACAATCAAGGATACAGATTTAGTAAAAATTGATCTTGGTGCACAAATTAATGGATATATTGCAGATACTGCAGTAACAGTTTGTTATGATGTACAATTTGATGGATTAGTTCAAGCAGCTGAAGAAGCATTAGGTAATGCAATGTCAATGATCAAAACAGGAGTTAAAGCAAGTGATATTGGTCGTACAATTGAATCTACAATTAAACAGATGGGTTTCAAACCAATTGCAAATCTTAGTGGACATTCATTAGAACAATATACAATTCATGCAGGAAGATCAATTCCAAATATTTGGTCAATTGGAGGATTCTCACTTTCAGAAAATACAGCTTATGCATGTGAACCATTTGTAACAACAGAACAAGGAGGAGGATTTGTGAGAAATGGAAAAATAAAAAATATCTTTGCCATAAATTCAAGAAAGAAAACAAAAAATGAGGAAGCAGATAAATTATTAAATTTTATTTGGGAAAATTTCAACATGCTGCCATTTGCACTAAGATGGATTACAAAAGAATGGGGAGAAAAGAAAGCCAGAGAATTACTAGACATTCTAATAAAGAAAAAAGCAGTACAAGCTTATCCAGTACTAATAGAGGTTAATGAACAAAGAGTAGCCCAAGCAGAGCACACATTCATTCCAATGGAAAGCGGCGTAACAGTCACAACAAAAGCATTATAATAAAAAATGAGTGAAGAGATTAGACCATGTCCAAAATGTAGGGGGTTAATGTTCAAAGAACAAGGCGAAACAGTTTCTTGGTTTTGCCCAACGTGTAATGTGAAATTCAGAACAAAGTAATTTTTCGCTGACCATATTGCTCAAAAACAGAATTTAAAGAATTTTGAGCCTCAAATAAATTAGGAATTTTATTTTTATTCTCCACAATTCCAGATTTAATTACACCAAAATATTTTATCTTATATTTGACTTGAATTATTTTTTGTTTTTGGTTTAACTCAGAATTTTTTAAATCTGAAACATTTGCCAAAATATCAGCAAATTTGACAACCTTAGATTGCCAAGAGGATTTAGAAAGTTGTTTTAGATAATTTTTTTCTTGTTGATTTGTAGGTAACCTAGTTTCTTTTGTTAAATCAGATACTATTTGAGCAATTTTTTTACCAAAAGATTTTGAAATATCATCATAATCAAAGGAAGTATCTTCTATAGAATCATGCAACCATCCAGCACACAAAATAGATTCATCTTTAATTCCCATCATTTCAAGATTATTTACAACATCACGTAAATGATGCCAGTAGGGAGTTTTGTTGTTCTTACGATATTGACCCTTATGTTGTCGGATAGCGTATTGTTTTGAAAGAGTTAATTTATTTTTCATATCCAATCTATTCAATTTAGAAAAGTTACTGTATTTGTACAATTATAAAATTAAAAAATTTGAAAATCATTTTTGTAAAGTTTCACCATAAATTTTTTCAATAATAGTAATGCCATCGCAAAAAGTACATTTTGAAGAGGGGTTGAACAAAACATCACCTTCATAAAAATCTCGTCTATTCAATTTCTCACATTTTGGACATTTTTCAACGGTATATGCCAGAATAATTTCTTCTTTAGAAAAAATCATTGGGGAACTCCGGCAGTATTTCCCACACCAATAACTACAACAGATTGCCCCTCAAGAGTATTTTCAAGAATCATTTCATATACTTGTGAGCGCACATTATCAGCCTGATCAGCAATTTCTTTAGTCATGAGAGTTATGGCTTCTTTTACGGATTGTTTTACAATAATTGAGAAAACAGGGATTTTATTTTGAGTTGCAATATCTTCAATTTGGAATTTTTCAGTGCCAATTCCACCAATTGCAGCACCAAAACCTCGAGCAACAGATGCAGAATTTTCACCTTCCATTTTTAATGCAGCATCAATCATTACAATTGCATCAATTTTGTTATTGTCAACAATTTTTTGTAATGCATCATCAGGTCTACCAACAGTAGAACCAGGACCTTCAGCTTTAATTAGAAATAATTTTCTTTGTTCATAATTAATTTTAGCAAGAGCAGTTTGAAATGAAATTATTTCTTTTTCTATATCCAACATCATTTTCCCAACTACCATCGGTCCAATTCCATCACCAAGAGGTTGACCAGTTTTGAATGCAGGTATAGATGAATCCATTGCTTTTGCATGTTCCATAATAAATGGCAACATCATTTGTAATGGCAAAATTAAAGGATAGTTTTTTTGTTTTTTTGCAGTTAAAAACATATGATTTACAATTTTATGAATCATTTGTAAAGAAGAAGCAATTTCAATTAATGTTTGAACACGAGTTAATTCAATCTCACTCATGTTAGGAGACAATGACTTTACATGATTTCTAGTATAATCTTCTCGAGATCTAACAGTATGTCTTACTTTATCCATAATTCCATTTGGATCCATATCAACAGGCATTATTGTGAAATAGTCTAGAAATTGTTCAATTTTTTTTGTAGGATCATCAACAGGATCTAAATTTTTCTTAACATAATCAATTAACTCCTTTTTAGAATCAGATCTAAACTTATCTAGTTTTTTAATTGCTTTTTTAATTTCACCAGAAGTCACCAGCAGTTGAATTTGCTGTCCATAAAATACAAAAATAACTATGGGGATAATCCAAATCAACATCATCAGAGTATCTGTATCATCACTCATGGAGAACATTTGTTCAAAAGCAGTGAAATTCAATAAAAACAAGATTTTTCAAATCTAAATTAAATGATTCGTCAAAATAGAAATTTAAAGAAAAGTTACAAGAAATCTATCTAAAATAGTCCTTTTATATAGTAGAACAGAAAAAAACTGGACATGCCACAAACAAAACCAATGATAAGCGTAGTAAATGTAGTAGCCTCAGCATCAGTTGAGCAAAAAATGGATTTAAATGACATTACAAGGAAATTTCCAGATGTAGAATATCATCCAGACGTATTTCCAGGACTAGTTTTCAGATTAAAAACTCCAAAGAGTGCAACGCTAATTTTTAGTTCAGGTAAAATGGTATGTACAGGTTCTAAATCAGAAGAATTAGCAAGAAAAGCCGTAAAAACAGTTGTTCAACAACTTCGAAAAGGTAAAATTAAAATCAAAAAAGACGCTGTAGTTTCAATTCAAAATATCGTATCTTCAATTAACCTTGGAGGTAAAGTCAACTTGGAGCAAGCAGCAAGAACATTGCCAAGAAGCATGTACGAACCAGAACAATTCCCAGGTTTGATTCACAGAATGCTTGACCCAAAAACAGTCATCTTGATTTTTGCATCAGGAAAACTAGTTTGTGTTGGAGCTAAATTAGAAACTGAAGTATATAGATCGGTAAACAATGTCCATTCATTATTAGAAGAAAAAGACTTGATGGTATACGATTAGTTCAAAAGAATTATTGTAAATAATTTATTTATTTAATAGGACTTCCTAAAGCAACATCTTCAGTTACAGTCAACCAATAAGGCTTATCATCAACATCTGCTGCTAACAACATTGCATTTGATTCAACTCCAGCCATAGTTTTTGGTTCCAAGTTTGCAAGAACAATTACAGTTTTTCCAACAATGTCATCAGGTTGAAAATATTGTGCACCTCCGATTATAACATCTCTTTGATCATCACCGCCCAAATCAATTCG
>Ga0209047_1002595_pt1 | contig 12022 bp, 14 predicted proteins | sample SaaInlV_165m_DNA_3_FD_184681 | JGI IMG/M metagenome (GOLD analysis project Ga0209047, IMG submission 184681) | Marine microbial communities from expanding oxygen minimum zones in the Saanich Inlet - Saanich Inlet SI037_S3LV_120m_DNA (SPAdes)... | ecosystem: Environmental > Aquatic > Marine >...
CTTTGAGGGTCATAAATACTATCCCGTCTCTTTTGTAAATCAATGGACTTCTCCTTTCCTTTTTTCAATGTCTCCTAGTATTTTTTCTACTACCTCATCGTTCATTGTTTCTTCAGAACTTAAATACTCAACCACCTCTTCTGAAGCAGACCCTATCAGAGCTAGTATTTCTCTCCGTTGCCCCTCCTCTTCAGAGTGTACTATTACTTTTAAGTGTGGGAAATAGTATTCTATTCCAAGTTTCATCCCTATATTTATCCAAATTCGGATTAGCTCCTCTGAAGTTTCTGCTTCAGAAGTTAATGCCGATATCGTTCTATCGAATAAACTCTTAAGTTCTTCGTTTGTAAAATCCATGTTTTTTTACCTCAAGGTATTTTCTTTAAAAGCGTATACCAATGTTTAGACGATTGAAGATCTAATGATTTTATCAAGTCGAATGCTTCCCATAGTTTGATTGCAGTCGAGAGTTCTATTTCTCTCTTTGTCGTTTTGTCTTTTAATATCTGATGTGTTCTTTTAGCGAGGTTTTCTATTTCTATTGTGTTTGGGTTTTTGTCCGTATTTTCTTCAACATAGAGATCTTTCTTTCTCGTCTGAACCCAACCACTCAAGCCATACTTCTTCTCTAAGAGAGTGCAGGATTCAGAAAAAGAGAGACCTTCTTTTTCTAATACTGTTGAAATTGCATCTCTACTTTTCCCACAAGCAAAACAAAACCAACTGCTTGTTTGAGGGTAAACTCTAGCGGAAGGTGCATTGTCCTGCCCATCTCCATGCAGATCGCACCTAAACTGTTGCTCTCCTCCTCCTTCATAAACATCGTACCCATACCCTTGAAGTACGGACTCTATGCTTATTTCTTCTTTGATTCTATCTGCTCTTTTGTTCATTTCTACTTCCTTTGTTTTTCTTTTATCTCTCTATATCGTTACTAAGAGAAGAAAAGATGGAGATTAATTATGAAGTCTGTAGAGTCTTACACTTATGATGGAGTGTTACAGTATGAAGAGTACTCTAGGGGTCTAGATGTTGGTGTTACACTATACGCTAATGATAGTGAAATAGGCTACATTCGGGGGCAGAAACTCAATTATAATAACTTTGAGAGCTTACAAAAAGCTAAGACTTGCTACAAGGATGTTATCCTTCTTGCAGGTCTGGGTGGGAAATCTGTGTGCGATACGGTAAAAGGTACTTCTTGCCTTTTACCTAGAGTTTTTATGATTACAGATGTAGAATTAGAGAGTTATGACGACCAAGGAGTGAAGCTTAGAGGTCTTGGTCTTGGTAAGATTCTCTATGAGGTTATTTTTACAGAGTTTTTTGAGGAGAATGGGGATTTCATTGCAGTTCCAATGAAATGTATTTTCGGAAGAGATAATACTTCTCCTGACGCACAAAGAGTGTGGGACTCTCTTGCTAGAAATCTGGAATCTTCTTCGGATCTAGTTCTTGTAGATAGGGCTTTGCACTTTTAGTCTTTCTCCCACCAATCGTCAAAACTGCCAAAAGGGATAAGGTCGTATATTTCTACAGGTATGCTACCAACACAATCATAGCTGAACCACTCACCACTCCCTCTCCACCTTTTAAGTGTCTCATGAAGTTCCTTTTCTCTCCACCCTAATCCTTCCAAAGATATAATTATTTTCAGAGTGTTAGGGTTACCTGTTTGTAAGTTCTTCAACCTTTTCTGAGGGTGCTTAGACCTGCCTATCTTTATTTCTCCTGTCTTTGATGATTGTATGAAATAAAGACAGTCGCCTTTTCTTTTCAGTTTGCTTTTTTTGTAACTAACTATTAGATCATCGTAGTTCATTCTTATACTCCAAAGAAGTTGTCTTGTTTTTTGGAACGGTCTTCTTGTCCTTTTAAAAGTCTAGTCCCATCTCCAATATATTCGTGAGAATAGCAGAGTCGATCAGCATGGGCTTCATAGTCAAAGCTTGTGTAAGCACCACGCTTTTTGGAGTTATTAGAACCCATTCCTTGATAACTGTTCTTTCTACTCACTTTATTCATGCTTGTTGGCTTCCATATTTCAGAGTTATTTCTATGTTCCCCTAGCTTTGGGTGAGCTGTTTTAGAGAAATAACGGCAACCCCTATCATAAAACATCTTTGCTACTGCATTTGAGAGCTTAGATCCTAGTCCCATCCCTTGAAAATCTGGTAAGATCACAGTCCTATGCTCTCTCCAAGCATTTCTCAAATCTCTGCTAGGGAAAGGGATAGCCGATCCAAACCCACAAATCGTGTCATGCTCATTAACAAGCAACCAACAGTGAGCCGACTTATTTATTTCAGAGCTTAAATAGTGATGGTCGCAGAAGACTGACCACGCTTCGGTCGAGCAAGGTAGGACTCTAAAATCTGAAGAGAGCCTTTCCGACCTCCCTTCTACGAGCCGTCTCGTTAACGTGTTAGCCACCCAATCAGGCTCTAACCAATTAATAACATCTTCGTGACAGGTGGCAATGACTACATTTTTATAGCCATAGTGGTCTATTACGTTTCTTACACCTACAGAAATAGAGTGAGCTAAGTCTCTATTACACACAGATGTAAACTCATCTATCACACAGCCGTCTTTCAGACTTATGGCTATCTCCGCTCTGTGTTTTTCTCCTGTAGAGAGGACATGGTAAGGTCTGCAAAGAGAGGGTATGGAAGATAATCCTATTTTCATAAGTAGATTGGGTTCTACTTGTGAAGCTATAGCTAAGTTCCCCTTCCAAACTATTTCTTTCACCCCTCCCATTTCTTTAAGGAGAGTTGATTTACCGCTTCCACTAGGGCCGAAAATAACTCCAAGTGAGAAATCTTGAGGTACTTTAAAAGTAGGTACTGTGAAAGAGCTTTCTCCATTAAACCTATAGTCTGAAACTTCGGCTACTCTCTGAATGGTAGGTTCTAGGTCTACTTTTGAGGTGAGGGTTTGCCCTCCTATTTTTCTATAATTAAATAAGTCCAATTTTAAACTCCAAAAAAGTTCTCAGTTTTATATTTAGGTTCAGGAGCTACACCTTTACTCCAAATCCAAATTGGTTCGCCAAAAGGCTTTGTTGTTTTTTGCCCCCCACGCTGATAAAGCTCGTAGCCGATTACACCTTCGTAATGAGCGTTAAGATTTTCCATATGTTTGAGCATCGGCTCACATAGGTTTATGTTTTTTTTGTCGTTGATATTAATACACATACGACCACCTTCAGATAAATGCTTCCAACACTTTGTTAGGGTTGGAAATAGAAAACCCTCTAGCCATTTTTCAGGTGTCGTGTATCGCTTCCAACTTTGTGTCTCTTCTTCACTATATCGTTCAATGTTGAAATAAGGAGGAGAGGTAAATACAAAATCAAACTCTCTCTCTCCAAGATCAACATCTTCAGCAGGAGAACAGATAAACTCTGTTTTCTTTTTTGTGTTACAGAAATCAGAAATAGCTTCATATTTCTCATGGAGTTTAGTGTTTGGATCTATGCCTACATAAGAAATAGCGTTTGAAGCATGGAAGCCTACGAGCCGATCTCCCCATCCTGCTGAGAAATCGAGAACATTCTTAGCATCAAAGAACTCGTATATCCATTTCGCAACTACAGGTCTAAACTGTTGAGCCATATAAGAATGGCTCATGATAGCTCTCCTTAAAGTCTGGCTGTTTATGCCACCTCTAGTGTAAGGTTCATCGCTTCTAAACCCAAAGAACCCTCTGAGGAAGTTGTTTTTCTTATCTGAGTTCTCCCACTCATATATAGGAGACTTACTTGAATGATAACCACAGCCCATTCTTATTATTTGTGTGAATTGATCTGAGACTGTCTTGCCTCTGTTATTTCCAAAGACTAAAAGAGGTTGGTCTGAGAACTTACAATCTAAGCCTTTTACTTGTCGTGGGTTTTCCCACTCTATGTTTTTTATTTCTATTTCTGCCTGTTTTAGTTTCAGCCAGTCTTTTTTAACTTCGTTTATTTCATATTCTCGTAAAGGGAATGGTAGCTTTTTTATTTCTTCTGATAGGTGTGTTTTTATTTCTTCTTCAGAGAAATAGTGAAGTAAGTTATCCCATTCTTTTGTAGAAATATAAAGACGATCTTCTATTACGGTAGAGTACTCCGTTATTTCTTTTTTAGGATCTCGTTCTAAATCAAAGAACATCAAAAGAAATACTCCTGTGTTTGACTCAATCTCTTTTGAGCTATCTTGAAATAATCTTCGTTAATCTCCGACCCTATGTATTTCCTTTTAGTAAGTTTAGCCATCTTAGCCGTAGTTCCTGAACCTAAGAATGGGTCATAAACTACGTCTTCTTCATAGGAGTAGTAAGAAATAACTTTAGCAGGGAGTTCTTCTGGGAAGGGAGCTGAATGTTTACTGTGTGTTTCGGGGTTCATTTTCCAAACATTAGTTCGCTCGAAATACTCACTAATCGTTGAACCCTCTTTCGTGTAGTGTTCTATGTTCTTACTTGCATTAGTTTTGAATACTAATATGTACTCGGTAATGATATTTGGTTTGTAAGTGTAAGGTCTTCTATTAAGAGAAAAAGAGTGACCTAATCTGTTGAAAACCGCACCTTCGGGTTTGATCCAAATAATGTCTTCCATAAACTTAAACCCTATTTCTTCCATCATAGGTACAAAGTAATATGGGAGAGGTATGCGACTACTTTCTTTATTTCTGTTCTCTCTAGCTACAATGACAGGGGATATGTTGACTACACAAAATCGGCACTCTTTAAGAGTTCTCTCGACTTCTGTGAATATATTTCTCATGGTTTCCATGTAGCTTTTCACAGTTTTATATTGAGAGTATTCTCTAGCATTAAAATAAGGTGGGCTAGTAACTACTAAGTCTATTGAGTTATCTTTCATTCTGCTCATGGTGTCTAAGCAGGACTCATTAAATATCGTATTTTTCATTTCTTAAATTCCAAATAAATCTACTTGTTTATCAATCTTCATATTTTTAAGCCAAACTGCTTCTTGGAAGTTTTCTGCTTTTAACCCTTTCACTTCTGTAAGAGGTTCAAAAGGTAGCCACGAAGCACCCTGTTTCTCACAAACAATTACCTCACCCACACGCTCTTGACACCAATCTGAAAGGTGTTGGAAATCTATGTTCTTTGAACTGTGTCTGTAATATATCCCTGCTTCTTCATAAGGGGGGTCAATGAACCAAGTGGCTTCTAGGTTCTCTATTTCTCCATAAGACTTGCACTCGATTTTCCAATGCTTGATCTTGTAGAGATTAGAAGATATGAGCTTCTTTTTGTAGTTTTGTGTGTTCGGTCTTATTTCTGTTTTCCATTTAGAAGGAGATTTCTTAGGTTGTGTTGCTCCTCCTGTAATAATAAACCCGACAAGATGAGACGCTTCTTTACAATCCCAAGTAAAGTCATCTACGTTGTCTCCGACTTTCAATTCGGGTAGAGACAAGATGTCTTTTGGGCTACATTGTTGTAGCCATTTCCAAATATTTACAATCACTTCATACTTGTCGTATATTTCTATATCTCGATCAAAGTATTTCAGAGCATATTGAGCCGTACCTGCGAAGGGTTCAATAATCTTGTCTTTTGTAGGCTTCGGGTATTTCTCTATGATCTTAGATTTTGAACCATAATACCCCCACATACACTAAACCCCAAAGAAATTGTCAGATTTGTACTTTGGTTCGGGAGCTTCACCTTTACTCCATACCCAAATTGGCTCACAGAACATAAGACTTGAGTCGCCCATGTTTTTCCCTGGTCTCGCACCCATCTCATACCCAATTAATCCTTCGTATGTAGCTCCAAGAGACTCCATGTGTTTCAACATCGGCAGACATATTTCTTCTCTTTCTCCCTTTGTATACGCATCTGCAATGTTCACACAGATACGTCCTCCTTCAGATAAATGACTCCAACACTTCGTTAGGGTTGGAAATAGAAATCCCTCTAACCATTTTTCCATTTTAGGGTATCGCTTCCAACTCTGTGTCTCTTCTTTAGAGTATCTCTCCAAAGTGAAATAGGGAGGAGAGGTAAATACAAAGTCAAACTCAAGACCCGTCAAGTCAGCGTCTTCAGCAGGAGAACAGATAAACTCTGTTTTCTTTTTTGTGTTACAGAAATCAGAAATAGCTTCATATTTCTCATGGAGTTTTGAGTTAGGATCTATACCAACATAGCTTTCAGCATTTGAAGCATGGAAGCCTACAAGTCGATCTCCCCATCCTGCTGAGAAATCGAGAACATTCTTAGCATCGAAGAAATTGTAAACCAACTTAGCTGACTGAGGTTTGAACTGTGAAGCAATGTATGATCTCATTGCCAAAGCACTTTTAAGAGCTTTAGGTGTCACATCTTTGTCAAACATAACGGGGTTGAGTAAGTATTTAATGAACGACTTCTTTCTACTTGTCCATGCAGACCAAGGAGATAAGAATCTCTCATGTCCTACTTCCATCCTTTCTTCTTGAGTGAAGAAATCTGACACAGGAGAGCCTAACCTCAACCCTTGTGCAACATATAAAGATCTACCTTTATATGTTGTGGCTATTTCTGAAGAGATACGCTTGCAAGACCAAGAGTCTTCACTCATTTGTGGTTCTCTACTACACAGTAAACTGAATTCGTTTCTTATTTCTTGTGTGTTGTATTCTCGATATGGAAACTTGATTTTTCCGTCCTCAATTAAATCTCTCATTCTTTGGTGTATTTCTTCTTTTGTGTATGAAGAAATAATGCTTTGCCACAATCCTCTCGGTATGAACAAATCACCATTTAAATCGAAAATCTCTTCTTCTTTTAGAAGGTTTGGCTTTTCTATTTCTAAATCATCAAATAACATTTACATATCCAATACATCAGCGAGAGGGTCTTTTGTCTGTGTTCCTTTTTTGCCTTTATATGTAGGCAAGGAGTGCATGGGCATATTGAGAATACGACCTGAAGGCCAAGCAGGTTTTGCTTCAAACGCTTCAAAACCAGCCCCTTGTCTAACTTTCAGACATTGGTACTTTATTGTACCTTTCTCTCTCATCTCATCCCCATACCAAGCAGAAATAACAACATCGCTAGAACGCTCTGCTTCATTAGCATAACTCAAGTGTGTGAGGTTATATGACCCTCCGTTCTTTTCAGCCGCTTTAAAGCCTTCACGAGAAATCTGAAAGAGACAGACAAGAGGAATACCCTCTCCTCTGTTGAAAGAAAGAGCGAGTTTTTTCAAATCTCGTATGACTTCGTTTAGTCTTTCGGTGGTGGAAGCTACCCATCTTCTTGAGGACACAAGCAGAGCGTGGTCTACAACTAGCACCTTTGCAGGTTTTCTTTGATGTAAGACCTCTGCTTTAGTCTTAATGTCTTCCACAGTGATGTCCATAGAGTCGGGGTCGGCTATTTCAAACTGAATTGAGCCATACTCTCCACTCTCTACACCCTCTCTTAAATCTTTTACGACATCTTTAAGTAGGTCGATCTCGTCTTCTGTTAATTTACCATTCTTAATAGAGTCTGGGTCAATACCTACATCGGGATTCTGTTGTTTTTGGATTCCTAGTGCCATTCTTTTTGAACGGAACTTTTTGTGCATAGAATGAAAGGCATATATTGTTTCTCTACATTGTTCATAGTGCATTTCTAGTTGGAAATAAATGCTGTTCAGACTTTGATATACAGCCATGTTGTATATCCAGTTCATCGTTGTTTTGGATTTCATGTGTGCAGTAAATCCTGCTACCATATAAAGTTCTTTCTTACGAAACCCTCCGATAGCGTCATCTATATACTGAAGACCTGTTTTTGGTAAGACTCCTACATCGGTATCTACTGTTTTTTGGTAGTGTTCCCAAAAAGCGTCTTCGTCATTGAGAACATCGCCACCGATCTTCGCTCCAAAAGTAGGTGTGAGTAAATCAGAGAGTTGCTTTGACAAATATTTTGTCGCATCTCTCACACCTTTCAAAGTAAATTTCTTTCTGCCTTCTTTTATTTCTAAACCTTGACGAGCAATCGTTTTTGTAGAAGAAAGAGCATCCGCTAAAGCCATGTGACGAGCGTCTTCCACATTCTTTTCTATTTCAAGAATAAAGTCGCCTCGATAAATCACAGACATACTTGAGATTTGACGGATACGGTCTGCTTCATCAAAATCATTATTTGAATCAAAATATTGGATGACGACATCTTGTTCGGGCAGATGTCCATGTGTTGAAGCAAAAGTCTTAATAAACTCAAAAATCTTTATATCTGTCGGCAAATCGAACAGAAATATACTTTCTCTGAGAGAAATATAGTTTTGATACATCAAGTCATCTTTGTCGCCCACTCTAGTGTCTGGGAGAATAGATCTGAGTATTTTCAAAGCTTCATACTCCTCGGCTTTTTGCTGTTTTGAGTTTTTTGGATTGCCATAAGGTTAATGCGTTCCCATCCTTCAATGCTTTCATCTACGGCTCTAGACCAAGAGAGGTGTCCTTCAGAAAGAGGTCTATTAGGCTCTTCTATAATCCATGTAGGTTTGGAAAGGTGTGCTCTTAACTCGATTGTCTCTACTAAGACTTCAGGCATTGCACTATTTCTTGCCATTTTGACTCCGAGTCTAACAATTAAGAGTGATGGAGACTCGGCTAAGTCCTCTAAAGACTGAACACGAATATCTCTTTGAAAGTCAGGGTCTATTATTTCTGACTGTGCATATTGGAGATTACTCAGCCAAGCACTCATAAGAGTAGCGTCAGACACTACTTTGACGAACTCTTCCGGTTTCTTTCGGTGGGCTAAGGAACTTCTCAGATTAACCATAAGTTCATGCTTATTGCCTATGAGGACACAGTTTTCAGAAATCTTGGATTTTAATACAGATGTTCTTTTGAGTTGGACATCAGACATTCCTTTCCAAGCCCTCTCCGCTTGGATATTTAGAGCTTTTTTTACAGTACAAATACATGAGATAGCGTAGGGCATTCCCATGTAACCATCGTCTTTTTGGAGGTAACCCGCACCTCCACATTTTTTACACATAGACACGAGCATCCTCCAACAAACCGTCAAACAGTTCAGCAACTTCTGATGTACCTACCTCTATTATATCGGAATCTTCGTCATTTTTGAGTCGTTTTCCTAAAACACTTTCAATCAGTTTCATTTTGCTTTTCAGAGTTTTCATAACTCTGTCGTCTATCGTTTTCGGGGCTACCATATGATATGCAAATACCTTGTCATGTATACTACCGATACGAATCATTCGACCAACAATCTGAAGATAGTCTCCTGCCGACCAGGGCGTGTCATAGAAAATAACAGCTTTGGCGAGCTGTAGATTCACACCTTCAGCCGCAGCCATTGTGATAAGACAAATTTTCACTTCTGATTTTTCATCTTGGAAATGTTTCTGTGAGGTTATACGCTCATCTCCACTTTCAGAACCTGTGATGCGACAGGTTTTTATACCTTTGCCCTCTATTTCTGCCTCAAGAATATCAACCATAGATCTGAACCGAGAGAATATGATTACTTTCTCTCCATCTAAATCTGTAGAAATAGTTTCAATCAGAGCGTCTAGTTTCCCACTATCTCCGTCTGAGTTAATTAAAGCAGGGTGATTTACAATTTGTTGGCAAACTGTAACTGCTGTCAACTTAGTTACTTCTCTTTCTATTATTTCTCCTGTTTCAGGGTCTGTTGACTCTAAGAATCCTTCGAGTGCTTCTTTGTACTTAGCCTTTTGTGGTTTTGTAAGATCACATTTAATAACTTTAGTTGTGAGAGGTGGCAACTCTTTAGCTACCTCATGTTTGGGTCTCCCTAAGAAATAAGGGTCTATTATCCCCCTAAACGCTTCGATGTCTGACTTTCGATGTCCTACTACAACAGGTATCCTACGTCTTCCTCCGGGTAAGATTTGATCTCTTGTGATACAGAAGTTTCTCATAAAAGCACTTTTAGTAGTGAATAGGTGCGGTACAGTAACCTTATATATAGCCCACGCTTCCATTAGCCTATTCTTAATGATAGTAGCCGATAAAGACCAAACACGCTCTGCTGACCCTGCTAAGTGCTTACATACTTGGTGGACTTGAGACTTGTCATTCTTAAACGCTGTTGCCTCATCGAACACCATAACGTGTCCTGTAATAGTTCTAATGATATCAAAATCTTGGCAAGCTGTCCTATAGCCCATAACGATGGCTTTAGGTCCGTTGTTGTATTTCTGAAACTCATCATGGATTTTGAGTCGTTTCTTTTTAGTGCCTAAACACTTAAAAACTTCCACCCCTTCTGTAAATTTCTCGAACTCTGACTCCCATTGCCCTACGGCTGATTTGGTGGTGAGAATAATAGCAGGAATGTCGGGTCGCTTATCCCACAAATAGGCTAAGGTCGCTATGACTTGTAGGGTTTTTCCTAAACCCGTATCATCTCCTAGAACAAATCGAGGCATTGCGAGAAGGTGTAAGACACCTTGTACTTGATACTGTCTCAGAGTAAGTGGGACATCCTCTTTTATCTCTGTCTTTAGGATAGTGCTTGGAGGGGCTTTTAAGTCCTCTTTGGCTCTTACCTTTCGGAGCTTTTCGATTGTCAGTGCGAGTTTTTCTTCTATCATTAAAATACCCCTTTTTGGTTAGTATGAGGTATATAATATTAAGGAGTTTTTTTTACACCTCCGGTAAACTTTGCAACATTATTTTTATTAGTCTTCTGTATGGCATACCGTTGGTAAGTCTGAGGTACTTGTGCTTAAGGAGTGCAAAAGCAACATCATCTAATGCTTTCTTGTTTTTAACTTTCATGTAAAGTTTTGCTGTAACCGCAGAACTCCAATGTGTGTAAACCCACAACGCTGCCTTCCTGTGTAGCAGGTTTATTTCTAATTTCTGCTCGGTTGTAAGCATACTCCCCAGATCTCTGGAGTAAGATTTGTCTTTACTTTGGTTTTTGTATATTTCTCCGAGTATTGAAAACTCGATTCCTACTTTGAGTAGCCTAGAAGAAATACCGTAGTTGTGTTTCCATCTGCGGATAGCAATGATTTTTACTAGAGGGTCTTTAGTGTCTGAAAGGACATTTAATATTTCTAAGATTGCTAAGTTACACGCTTTTTCCAGAATTTTGACGATGTTTCTCGTGTTTTGTACACTCATAGTTTTTATATCCTCTATCTTTTTTCTCAAGTATATACTTGAACTCGTATAAACTTACTATTGGAGAAGGTTCATGCTTAAACATTTAAAGCCGATTTTCATAGAGAACTCAAAAGTTCCTGTTATTCTGAGTAAACTCGCCCCGATAGAAATAAGTGCAATCACTCTTTTCTGTCTTGTTTTTTCAAGAGGAGAAATAAGTGAGAAGACAAAACGACATGAAACCATCCATTTCCAACAATACCTAGAGACTTTTGTTGTTGGGTTTCTTTTGGTCTATGTTTTCGACTACCTCTATTCAGCGACCATCAAGAAGAAAGGGTTCACTCGCGATTCTTATCTTGCGATCAGATTTGAACAGGAAGCTTGGGAGTGTGATGACTTTACTAACTACTTAGAGTCAAGAAAGAGATTTTCTTGGTTGGATTATCCTTTGGGGGGAGAAGAATACCCTCCCCCTAATGGTGGTGGATAATTAAAGATGTCTAAGATTTACATAGGTTGGAAGCACCACACTCAAGAGATGCCTGACTTTCTCATCCTTCCTCTTTTGGTGCTTTTAATGGTTCTGTCTATTTTAGTTTACTTCTTAATCAAGGGCAAATGACATGAAGATACTTATTGGTGGCGACATTTCTTTCGGCAGAACCCATAAAGGGGGGTTTATTTCTTATTCTGTTGAGGGTTGTTTAGACTCTTTAGCTCGTATTCCAAGAGATTACAGCATAGTTAATTTAGAGTCACCCATATGTAGCTCACCTCTTACGGGAAAGAAAGCCGAGAACTATGACGGTGTTTTATTGTATGCAGAACCACAAGCAGTTCGCCACTTAGTTAAGGCAGGTATAGACTATGTTTCTCTAGGTAATAATCACGCTTTAGATCATGGT
>Ga0209047_1002599_pt1 | contig 12005 bp, 18 predicted proteins | sample SaaInlV_165m_DNA_3_FD_184681 | JGI IMG/M metagenome (GOLD analysis project Ga0209047, IMG submission 184681) | Marine microbial communities from expanding oxygen minimum zones in the Saanich Inlet - Saanich Inlet SI037_S3LV_120m_DNA (SPAdes)... | ecosystem: Environmental > Aquatic > Marine >...
AAAGTGTAATTGGAAATGAAATTAAATTACAAATGAAAAAAATTAACAATAAAGATCCTGATGTTGTAATTGCATGTGTTGGAGGAGGGTCTAATGCTATTGGTACATTTTATCCTCTAGTTGATACAAGTGCTGAAATAATTGGAGTTGAAGCTGCAGGAAAAGGATTAAAATCAAAATTACATTCAGCTACATTATCTGCAGGAAGTAAAGGTGTACTTCATGGCATGATGACCTACTTACTTCAAGATAGTGAGGGACAAATTACTGAAACACATAGTATTTCTGCAGGACTAGATTATCCTGGTGTTGGACCTGAACATGCTTACTATAAAGACACTAAACGAGTAAAATATCATTCATCAACTGACAAGGAAGTCTTAGATGCATTTTTGACTCTTACTAGAACTGAAGGCATTATTCCTGCGTTAGAATCTGCTCATGCTATTTCTGAAGCAATGAAAGTTGCAAAAAAAGGCAAAGCATCCGAATCCATAGTTGTAACTCTTTCAGGTAGAGGAGACAAGGATGTTGAAGAGGTTCAAAAATATTTGGATGTAGATGCAAAAAATAAATAATAATTTAAAATATTTTTTACTGTTTACTTGATTGATTGAGCAAATTCTTCAAGTTTTTGTTTCTTTTCTTCTGGTGATGCTGTTAGTAGTCCTTTCCATTTATCTTTCATTTCTGCTTTCTTTTCATCTTTTTGTTCCTCAGACATTGTATCCCATTGTAATTTCATTTGCATAAAGTGAACAATCATTGCAGCCTTGTCTGGAATTGATAATGATTTCCAGGCTTCTCCCATTTCTTTAAACTGTTTTTTCTTTTCAGTAATTTGCTCTGGAGTCATATTTTTGTAATAATCTCTCATTTTTTTATCATGTTTGATATCATGTCTGTTATCGCTGTGCTTTTTCTTTTTATTAGAATCAAAAGATTTTGCATCTGTAACATAAAGTACATCTCCGGTACCTGCATCAACTAGAACTTTATTGTATTCATGATCATCATTTGTCATAACTACTTTGTAAACTAGATACCCGTTAATTGGTGAAAGTTTTGCATACATACTTTTACTATTTTCTACGTTATTTTCCGCAATAGTCATTGCATCTACTAATGTAATTTGAGTAAGTTCTGAGTAATTTTTATTATTTTCAATCGGAATACTTCCTTCAATATTTGGATATTTTGTTTTATCCCAATCGGCAAATACGGGTGAAATTCCTAGTGTAGTAGCTAATGTTACAATTGCCAATATTGCAATGATATTTTTTGAAACCAATTTGTTCAATTTTAATTTTAGCAATATAAAAGATAACCGTACAAATTATTCTAGTATGGCAAAATAATTGTCTGATTTATTCAGTATTTTTTATGATGATTTTTTGGCACTAGTTTATTTTGTATGTGGTTTATAATTTTAAAAAAATTTTACTTTTTTAGTAATGCTTCTTCTGGTGTTTTTTGATTATTTGATTCCCAATGCCAACTGTGATGTTTTTTCCAATGTGTTTCTAATTCTTCAGTTGTTGGTTCTTTACCAAGAGGACTACCGCATAATTTACACTGTTTCATTTTCTTTCTCTTCTAATTTTTTCTTTTTTGATTTAATTAATGGGTGGCATTGAGCTGGAAAATTATCTTCATCCATTATGTATATTTCGTTTTATGATAAATTAAGAGTTTTGTATTTTAGTTATTTTCCTTTTTATTTGATTTTGATGATGATTTTTTCTTATTTTTGTACTTTTCTTTATTTCTAATTCTTTCTAATTCCATTATCTGAAATGTTTTTTCATTTTCACATAATTTCATATCTCCTGTATTTTGATCATGTGTTGATTCTATATTTCCATTGAATAATAACTCTCCAACTATTTCCCATGCTTTAGATTCTGAAATTTCAAATTTATAATTAATTGTGGATACTTTTGTAAAATATCCGTTTTTTGAATTTCTTAAAATAAATTGTTCTATTTTTTGTTCTATTGTTAAAGATGGGCTTGTATTTCGAAATTTTCTAAATGGTTTTCTTTCAGACATATTTTGTTCTTTATTTTCCTGTATTTTACCTAATCCTCTGCATTAATTGTATCTGGATCATTATTTCCTGGCAGATACATATCTCCTAGTTGGCCTTTCATTTTTTCATCAAACTCTTCTTGTAATCTTGTGAGATACATTTCTGCCTCTGTTTCATCTTCTGGAATTCCTGTATCTGTATCATAATTGAACCCCGTTGCTAAATGGTAAAATTCTTCAAAAAATTCTTTGCAATCAATTACATCTGCATTTCTATCTATGGATGCCACTAAACAATTCTTATCTATTCTGAGGTTGAGACAAACTTCCTCCTCAATCATAGTATCCACAATAGTTGCCATTAGATATGGAATAAATTTTTCATCTAACTGTTTTTCTCCTTTACTTGTTATCCATAATTCTTCATTATCCAATAAATTATCAAATGTTCTAACTGCTACATCCCTGATATCCGAATCCAAATGTGTTGATTTTGATTTCCATAAATTTTCATTATATTCTCCTGGTTTTACATAAAGCATATCAAACGTTAAATTTTCATTAATTTCTTCAAATTCCCATACTTGCTTATTTGTCCACATTGGTGAAAATTCATTAATTATTTTTCTTGTATTTTGATTCAACGTAACCCCTCATATCTTCTATCGTTTAATCTTATCTTGAACTATTAATTCCTGATTTTAAAAATTCTAATGTACATTCTGCTAGCTCTTTATCTGAATGTTCTTTAATTTCATGTTTACAATTTGGACATATGCCTTCTTGCTCTTCTCCTAACTCCTCCCCCACTTGTTTCATACAACATTCCATTAATTCTGCTGTTGAATGTGACTCCATAGATAACTTACATGTTGGACATTCAGTCATTTTCTAATTTTTAATTTATTTCATACCCATAAATAATATTTGATTCAACCTAAAATAATGATAAATATCAAAAAATTTCAAAATAAACTTTCATGTGTTTGTAAAAATATTGTACTTTTTGAAATTATTCCTGAAATTGAATGTGACTGGGGATTTCATACTGTTATTCAATGCCCTATATGTGAAGAATTATTTTCAATTGATAAAAAATGCCCTGCATTTCAAACTATTGAAATACTGTTAAATGAAAATATTAAATTATACACTAATGAGGAACGATTTTCTTATTTGGCAAAATCTCACCCTTGATAAAATTTTTAGTGTTAAGTAAATAGTACTATAAATCCTATAGCTGATGCAACCAAGGAAATCCCCATACACACATAAAATTTTATAAATTTTATACTCATATCATATAGTCAAAACATCTGAAATTAATAGTTTAGAATTTTGGAAACAGGCAAATTTGATGCATTTGTGCATCGACTCTTTGGGAGTTACGGTAAATGATCAAATAGGTTACCTTCCTGTATCCAATACTATTAATTTAGATTTTAAAAAATTCTTAAAATAAAACATGTCTATTAATTCATCAAAATAGGTGAAAAAAGTTATTCTTTTTTGATTATTTTTAAAATTGAGCCTAATATGCTAAATATCTAATTCCATTTAATTCTCTATTTCATTCCCAATAATTTTATTCTCTATTAAAAATACTTACAACTATGAGTGAAAATGATGTTATAACATGGTCTCAAAATTATTGTTTAAAATGGTCAGATTTTAAAGCTGAATCAAATCCTGCAATTTATGAGGATTCTCATAGTTTCATTAAATATGGATTTACTTGGGTAGTTAATTCTGATAAATTAAATGAAAATATTGTTTTTTTAATTGATCAAATAAAAACTTCGGTTGAATTTCATCCATTATTATCATGGGTTAGAAAATCTGAGCTTGATGATAATTTATTAAATCATGAGCAGGGTCACTTTGATTTAGCTGAATTACTTCGAAGAGATTATGATAAAATATTAAAAAATAAATTTTATGATAAAGTTTTTCCTACAAGGGGCCAAAATGATGCACAACGAAAACAATTTGCAAAAGAGGATTCCGGTAAAATGATTTCTCTTGAAATTGATAAACTAAGTGAAATTTTAAGAAAAAAACGTGAAGATTATGATGTGGAGACAGAATATGGTCATAATATTCTAAATCAAACTAAATATAATGAGATTTTTGAAAAATTTAAATTATAATTTGAAAAATGAATCTCAATTTTTTTAATTAGTATTTATTAATAATTTTATTTTCTGTCATTGAATTGATATAGTTTACTAAACTCCTATAATATTTTAAATGAAAATCAATGTCTTTGATTTCTGTTTGTTTTAACTCTTCTAACTCTGGACCAAAATCTCGTTTATCTGTTTGAATATGATTTAATGTTTTTTCATTAACTTCAATCATGTGAAATAAACTGTGTAATACTTCTTCTTTTTGAAGTGTTTTATCACAAGATTTTTGTAATAATAATTCAACCCAATCCATGAATATTTTTATAAAATTATTATATGTCATCTAAACTTGATTAATTCCAACTTTAACTCTATTTTTTTTTAGTTAGTTTGTGAGCCTATTTTTTATTTTCTTTTTTTTTGTCTATCTGCAATTTCTTTATTTCTTTCCATATCTGAATGAATTTCAACATGTTGGAATAGGTCCTCTTTTGAATCAAATATTTGTTCACAATAGTAACATTGGTGCATCCTCTAATTATGGCATTATTGCTTTTATCCCTTTAATTTTGTTTTATAAAGAAATTTAATTTCTTTTTAATTATTACTTATTTTAATCAAAAAATTATTATTTTTTCTTAATGTTTATTACATTATTTTCGAATAAATCTATGCTTGTTTTAACCAATTTATTCTAGTTTTATTTTTAATTATTTTTTATGATGTTTTAATTTCAATTTCAGAATTACATGATGGATATTTTCCTGTTTCATTTTTGAATTGTTCCATTAATTCTATTTGTTCCTGTTTTTGATTATTTGTAAAAATTCTTTGATATGATGAAGTTTTTTGCATGCATTCGTTTCCTTCAAATTCTGTATCAACATATTTTGTAAATGTAGTTTCAAGATTATTTGTCTCTCCAATAAATATTGGTTCTTTATTTCTATTGTATAACACATAAACACCTGGGATTGCTTTTACAAATTTGGCACTTTCTAACCAAACTCTCATTTTATCATCAAGTAATTCCATAATGAGTATCAATTCGACTAGATATTAAACGATATCAGAAAATCTTGTATATCACAAGAACCTTCATGCTTTTAATACCTAAAACCGAGATGATCAATCCTGACTCTTTTAGAAAAATTTCCCGATCATTTTACTCCTCGTCAAATTCAGAAAAATATTATCAATGAAATTGAAGAAAAATTAAAATCGGGATATAAGAAAATAATTATTTGTGCTCCTACTGGAGTTGGAAAATCATTAGTTGGCGCCACTGTTTCAAATCACTTTGATAGTTCTTTTACTGTAACTGCCTCAAAACATTTACAAGATCAATACATCAAAGATATCCCATTTTTAAAACCAGTTAAAGGTAAACAAAATTTTCCATGTTTAAAATTAATGTCTGCTGAAAAAGTTGAGACTGATCGAAGAGCTATGAGGGAAGGATTAACTTGTGATAAAGGTCAATGTCAAGAAAGAATCAATAAAAATGGGAAAGAGATAGTAAAAATTTGTGATTTTAAGCCTACAATTAAGCAAGTTGAGGACAATGTACAAGATTCCTTATCGTGCCACTATTATTTACAAAAATATGATGCACTAGTTTCAAAACATTCGTTGTGGAATTACCATGCATTTTTTACAATAATGAAATATAACAAGAAACTATTTGCTGATTATCTTAATAGAAAAGTTACTGTATTTGATGAAGCCCATAAAATTGAGGATCAAATAATACAATTTGTTGGATTTGATATTTTTGCTGGACAGGTAGATGAATGTAATCTAAATCCTGATAGATACAATTTTACCGATTTGGATTCAATGATTCAACTTACTGATGATATTGCATTTTCTTATGCAAAAAAAATTAAAGACATCAAAGAAAGTCCTATATTTCAAAATAAACCTGATTTTGAACTAATTACAGGATTAGAAAGACGATATGATAGGGCTGCTCAGGCAAAAATTGACATTATTGCAGATAAAGATAATTTCATTGTTAATGATCCTGTTAAAGATATCAATGGTAATTTTAGAACTATTTCTGTAAAACCTATTGATGTTTCAAAATTTGCACATGAATTTTTTGATACAGAATATCAAATATTCATGTCTGCTACAATTGACAAATCTAGTTTTTGTGAAAATATGGGTTTAGAAAAAGAGGAGGTTGCATTTGTTGATACTATAAAATCTCCTTTTCCAATGGAACACCGTAAAATTGATCTTTTAAATGTTAGAAGATTAAGTTATGGTTCCACTGAAGAAGATGAATTAGAAGTAATAAAAACAATGGATAGAATTTTAGATGAGCATTCTGATGAGCGTGGATTGATTTTAACTTCTTCTATTCCGAGATGCCATAACATTATTCGATATCTGTCTCCCAAAAACACTAAACGAATTAGACTTTGTCATAGTAAAAACAAAGACGATAAAACACAAGATGAAGTAATTTCTGAACATTCTTCTGATCCTACGAGTGTACTGCTTTCATCATCTCTATGGGAGGGAGTTGATTTGAAGGATGATTTATCTAGATTTCAAATTATTGCAAAAGTTCCATATCCAAATTATACTGAAAAACGAACAAAGGCAAAAATGAATAAATTCCCTCTATGGTACACTTCTCAAACTTTAACTAAATTATTACAGGGATTTGGGCGTTCAATTCGAAGTGATGATGATTGGGCACAAACATATGTTCTTGACACTGCTGTAAATAATGTATTTTTTAAAGCCCAACAAATGATTCCTAAGGCTTACTATGATGTTTTAGGTATGGATGAACTGTAGGTAATTTATTTTAAAAATTGTTTTTGATTTTAATTATTTAATTTACATAAATTCATTCATCTTGATTATCCTGCATAGTAATTATAAATGGAGTAATTAATCCAAAATTTCTTGTAAATGGGGGTATTCTTCTATCCAAAATTTCTGATTTACACATTCCCATTCCCATAATACAAATGGCTCATTGTCTAATTCCAAATTATTTTCATTTAATATTTGAATTTCATTTTTGATATTTTGAATTTCTGATTGTTGATCAGATAGATATTTTAAACGATGTTCTACCTCAAATATTCTTTCTTCTAAAACAATTTCAAAATATGATTGAGGTCTTGACTCCATTGCACCTGCACATGTATATTCTATTATTTCATTATATTGTAATTGTAATTCATCCATTCTCAGATTTGCATCAAATTTGACAACTTCATCTAAATCTATAATTTCTTCCTCATCTAGCATTCCTATTTCTTCATCTGTTGGATTTTCAGTTTCTTCTATTTTATCATCAAAAAGTACTGCAAAAACAACTCCAATACAGCTAATTATCGTTAATCCTAAGAGGGTATTTTTCTTCATTAAATGTTTTAATCTATTTGCCAACTTAAGGCTTTTCTAAATCTCTGTAATGATATCGTTTTTAATTTCAGTACTGTCGTTTACTTTTTTTAATTGTTCACTGGCATAATATTCTAGGCAATTAGGGATCCATGCATGTATGAATAATGCAATACTCATTTTCATTGCTCTTTTCCAATGATGAGTATATGATACGTTGTTATTCTCTAAATGCTTCATGAATAAATTCTAATTTACTCTTATTTATTACTTTAGTTATACTTAATCTTAGTATTATTATATTAAGTAATACTACTAATTTAGTCATAAATCTAATACCAAAATTTTGAAATTATTTTTAGTAGATGACACTAATTTTATGTGGAATAATTTAACTTGCTTTTTTATCATTTTTAATAACTATTTCTGATCATGATCAATTGCATTTTGTGTATAATTTGATTATTTTATGGATTAGCAGATGTAATTGCACCCTTTGCAGCAGAACCTACCAATGTTGCATATTTTGCAAGAGCACCTGTTTTATAATTTGGTTCTGGTTTATTCCATTGTTTTCTTCTATTTTCTAATTCTTCATCTGACACATGAAGATCAATAATATTAGTTTCAGTATCAATTGTAATTTTGTCATCATTTTTGACTAATGCAATTGGGCCTCCAACATATGCTTCTGGTGCAACATGTCCTACCATGAATCCCCGTGTACCCCCAGAAAATCTACCATCTGTTACCATTGCAACTTTTTTCCCCAATCCTTGACCTACTAATGCGGCAGTAGTTGCTAACATCTCCCTCATTCCAGGTCCTCCTTTTGGTCCTTCATATCTGATTACAACTACATCCCCTTCATCAATTTCACCTTTTGATACTGCATCAAATGCATATTCTTCTCTATCGTAAACTTTTGCACTTCCAGTAAATTTTGTCATCTCTACACCAGCTGTTTTAATTACAGCTCCTTCTGGTGCTAAACTTCCTTTTACAACAACTGCAGTGCCAACTTCATGTAGAGGATTTTCAATTGATCTAACAATATGTTGTTCTGTATCAGGTAATTTTATTGAGTTAAGATTTTCTTTAATTGTTTTTCCAGTAGATGTTATACAATTTTCATTGAGTAATCCTTTTTCAAGTAATTTTTTTAATACAAATGGTATGCCTCCAATTTTATCTAATGAGTTCATCACATAATTTCCTCCTGGTTTCATATCTGCTAAATGGGGTGTTTTCTTCCTAATTCTTTCAAAATCATCATATGTTAAATCAATATTTACTTCATTTGCAAGTGCAAGTAAATGTAGTATGCCGTTAGTTGAACCTCCAACAGAATTTAACATGGTAATTGCATTTTCAAATGCTTCAAAAGTTAAGATTTCTTTAGGTCGAATATTCATTTCTAAAAGTTTAGCACATGCAATCCCTGAATCATATACCATTTTATTTCGTCTCTCATCTTCTGCTGGTGGACTAGCACTACCAGGTAATGCTAAACCTATAGCTTCTGAAATTGAAGCCATAGTATTTGCAGTAAACATTCCTCCACATGATCCTGCATTGGGACATGCTACATTTTCAATATTTTTTAAATCTTCTAGTGATAATTTTCCTGCATCATAAGCACCTACTGCTTCATAAACATCTACAACTGTGAGTTCTTTTCCATCTAACATTCCTGGCATGATTGTACCTCCGTAAACAAACACTGATGGAATGTTTAGTCTTGCCATTGCCATCATTGTTCCAGGTAAGCTTTTGTCACATCCTGCAATACCAACTAAAGCATCGTATTGATGTGCTCTCACCATTAATTCAATTGAATCTGCAATTACTTCTCTAGATACTAAAGATGATTTCATGCCTTCATGTCCCATTGCAATTCCATCACTAACTGCAATCGTTGAAAACTCTCTAGGAGTTGCACCTCCATCTGTTACGCCTTTTTTAGCTTCTAAAGCTAATTGTGGAAGGTGAATATTACAAGGAGTTGCTTCATTACCTGTATGGCAAACTCCTATGAATTGTTTAGATAAATCATTATCATTTAATCCCATAGCCTTGTACATGGCTCTGTGGGGGGATCTAGCAGTACCTTCTACAACATTTCTACTAGATATTTCCATAATAGATAATTTTCAAATTAGTACAATTTAGACTTTATTCAATAGGCCCTAATTTTCTTTAATAACATTCTAGGCATAACATAATCATGGAAATTTCATGTATTGGTTAGATCATATTGGTTATTGATAATGTAAATTAAATAAAAAAACAAGCCTAAAATCAAAATACCGCAAGTGCTCTATTTCCTTACAGTATTTGTTATTTTTAGGAGTGTTTTGTATCCAATCAATTGTGATTGTATTGCAAAAAATTGAGGGAACATTACAATTTTTTGTATTTCTCTATTGTTTCCGAGCATGAATTGAACATTACAAACTACGATCTAATGTAGATCGTTAATTTTGTTTGATTCTTTACATATTTCACATCGATCAGAACCCGTTTTAGAAATTATTTTAAATTTTCATTATCTGATTGAAAAAAATGTTCTCCTGTTGACTCTTTCTTTCGATTACATCCATATTTTTTCTTATATCATAACCCTTAAGTTGAAATAAAATTTAGCAATTTTATGTTGTTTACAATTCATAAATTGAAATGTGATAATGGTCATGCTACCAATGCTGTTGTATTAGAAGGGGAAACTCTTGAAGAAACATTAAAAAAATTTAAGCTTAGAAGTACGTGTAAAAGCTGCTGTTTACCTTTACACAAATTTTGATTTTTTTTACAATAATTTTTAATTAAAAATAAAGAACGTCAAAAGACAGATAATTTCAATTTGAAATTTTGGTGGAGTGATAAATTCCAATCAATTATCTATCTGAGGTTCTCACGAGATAATATTTAATAAATAATAAAAATTGTTTGTACATTAAAATTAACATTTGTTTATTTTTTTCTTAATATTCTAATGATAATTAAGAAATTAACTCATCATAGTTATTTTCAATAATGCCTTTTGTAATTAATGGCTGATGATATAATTTATAGTGATATTCTTAATTTAGAAAAAGATATTTTACATATTGAAGAAACATTAGTTGAATTTCTTAACTTAAAATATGAAAAAGGAATTAAAAAGTCACTTCACCAATTAGAATCAAATTTACGATATTTGAGTATACTTGCTAATGGTGCTCCTATAAATAAAAATGAGGATAGAAAAATTATGGATTTTTTAAGAATCCATTATGATTATTTACAAAAATTGTCTGTACCTGCATGATTTAAGATACTAGTTTCGAATAATTCCCATTCAGTTTAAATTGAAAATATGTCATGAAAAAATATGGAAGAAAAATCAAAAATTGAACAAAAAGCTCTCGAATGCCCTGTTTGTAAAAGTAACAAAGCAATGATTGCAGGTGAGAATGTTAAACTTGGTGGAAAATTTGAAGATAAGGAATTTTTAACAACTGAATTAACTGTTTTAAAATGTACCAAATGTGGATATTACATGTTCTTTGATAAAATGGCTCAGTTTACTACAAAAGATCAATCTTGAGAATTTATTTTATAATTTCTTGATTATCTAATTGGTTCAAATATTCCTGAATTTGTTCATTTGTTTCTCCACCAAACGTGATTAAGATTTTATCATCTTCAATAATCTCATATTCTCTGATATCTGATACTAATTCACCATTGATAAAATATTTTAAAGAATATTCGTCATTTGTACAGAATTGTTTTCCATCTGGGAATACGTAACATTGATCATCAAGTCCTATTGATAGTGAATTGAATAAATATTCCAATTCAACACCTGTTGCATGCTTGTGAATTGTTGACCCGTCTCGGGATTCAAAATGTATCCAAGGAGATTTTATCTGATAAGCTGGTGCTGAGAAATCAAATTCATCACCAAATATTTTCACTAAAATTCCTGCATGTGAGTGTTCACTTCCCAATGCACCTGCATTTTCTGGTCCTCCTGGGGCTTCAACTGTCATTGTTAAAAATAAATATCCTGCATAACCTACAATTACTGCAATTATTGCTAATACGCCTATTGCAATTAGCGTTTGTTTTCTTTTCTCAGCTGAGTGTTTTGTGGCATAAGTGTCACGTTTAATTGCACGCTCTTTTCTATCTTTTCTACCCATGAACGTTCAAACTCTGAAATTACCCCTATTAAAGATATAATACAAACAATAAATAAAATTGAAAAATATGCTTTGATATGACTTGTATTTTTTGTGATATTTTAGATGGAAAGCGTGAAGGTCATTTCATATATGAGGATAAAGATCATGTTGCCCTTTTAGACAAATATCCAATTGATGATGGGCATACTTTGGTAATTCCAAGAATACATCACGAAAGAATCACTGATATGGATTCAGATAATGTTGGAAAAATCTTTTCGCTAGTACCTAAAATTGCAAA
>Ga0209047_1002602_pt1 | contig 11993 bp, 8 predicted proteins | sample SaaInlV_165m_DNA_3_FD_184681 | JGI IMG/M metagenome (GOLD analysis project Ga0209047, IMG submission 184681) | Marine microbial communities from expanding oxygen minimum zones in the Saanich Inlet - Saanich Inlet SI037_S3LV_120m_DNA (SPAdes)... | ecosystem: Environmental > Aquatic > Marine >...
GAAAACCTGCTCCTTGCTCAAGTCAGAAGGCCTGTTTCTGCTGCACACGATCGGCGCCAGCCGTGGCGGGTTCGCGACCGATCGGTGGATAGAAAAGTATATTTTTCCAAACGGGGTACTGCCGCCTGCCCAGATCCTTGCCGAGCGCGCGAGCGCTTTCTTCACCATAGAAGACTGGCACAATTTCGGCGCCGACTACGATCCGACGCTGATGGCCTGGCATAAGAAATTCAACGTAGCGTGGCCACAGTTGAAGACACAGTACGGGGAGCGTTTTAAGCGGATGTTCGATTACTACCTGCTGGTTTGTGCCGGTTCATTCCGGTCGCGTGAAAACCATCTTTGGCAGGTGATACTTGCGAAAGGGAGGCTTGCCGGGGGCTACCGGGCTCCGCGTTGGACCGTACCTTGCGGATAAATAACCTGGACTTGGTTACCAGCCACCGCCACCTCCACCACCACCTCCTCCACCGGAGGATCCACCGCTGAAACCAGATGATGAACCGGGGGCAGTAGCAGCAGCGGCAACCGTTGTGGATAGGGCTTTACCCAGTCTGTCAGCGAAGCCCACTGGATGTCGCGCATCCCAGGCTCTGCCATGGTACCAGCCCGGGCGATAGCCGTTGTCAGGATCGCGAGCAGCGTGTTCGAGGGTGGCACTGAAATGCTCAGACCACTCCTGGTCAACGTCCAGCGCCAGCGCGTAAGGAAGAAATTTTTCAAACAGGGCGAGGTTTTCCTCGGCAGACGCTAACGTGTTCAGCCGGTTTGTTTCGGCAGTACTGAGATATTTCTTGAATCCTTCAATTTCATCCATGACCTTGCGTCCCAGCCGGGTTGGCGCTTTGAGCAGAAAGTAGAACAGGCAGTTGATACCCAGGAGAAACACCAATATCGGCACAAAGACCAAGCCTCTATCGAACGTGATTGACATAAAACTTATCTCTCCCAGCGTCATAACACCGGCGATACCAAGAAATATGATCGCAAACAGGCGTTTGCCCTGGCGCCAAATTCGGATAGCGGAAAAACTGAAAACGCTGGTTATCAAGATCGGTATACCGACCATCATGATTTGCTGAAGGTCAGCGATAGCTAAGCCCGTAATGGTCAGTATGGAAATAAGAAGACCCGGTACCAGCCATTTCAGGTTCCCGAAAAAGTAGTTGGCATGATATTCATCGACTAGGCGCGATTTCAGTTTATCTCGCGCTGCTGCAATCTGTTTATGATTTGCATTATCAAGTTCCAGACTGCGGGAATGACCAAGCAACGCTGCATACAGGGCTTTTTCACCAAAAGACAAAGAGCTGTTGTCACCGGCATCATCGCGCTCGATAGTCGTTGAGTGATCCGTCTGCTGGTTAATGCGTATGCGTTTCTTTACCGCCATACTGATCAGAGCCGCGGAGAACGCATGATTATCAAATCCCATTTTCAGTATGTACCGCGCAGCTGCAGGCGAAAGGCCTTTCGGCGGCTCAAAGCGCGGGATGACAGCACCACCGAGTGGGTCGCGGCCCACCCGATACCAGGCGAGAAGAAAGTACAGCAGCACCAACGCTGAGCCCAAAAAGCCGATCACCAGCTCCAGGTTGTCTTGAAGGAGATAACCAAGTTGGGCCGAAGCGTCCGGCTCGCTCACATAGCCTTTTGGCCATCCGATTACTACGGTAAGACCTGAACCGACTGGCAGAGATGCCGTGGTCGTAAGCCGAACCGAGGCATCACCCATGATCTGCGATCGGTAATCCCTGTCGGTTGCACCGGGTGGGCCGGTATAGGCTGTTACTTGGATGCGATGGGCAGGGACCGTTTCAGGCAGATGAACCGTGACACTCGCACTGTCTATGTCAAAGGCCCAGTCATGGCCGGTAGCATTCCAGTAAAGCTCGTCGTGATCATCGAAGAATCCCAATTGCCGGTCGGTTTGGTATGTCAATGTATAGATATAGACGCCCTTGGACAGCAGTTTGTTTTTTTGTCCGATATAGATGCGAACACCGTTATTCAAGTCCTTAATATGGCTTGGCTCCGGCTCACCATTTCGAGTGACGCTCACGAGATTAAAGCTGACATTGCGGTTGCGATTCTTGTGATCACGGTACTGAGTAGGAAAGTCGCGATAGATGCCACGCTTGATTTTTTGCCCTTGCGCACTGACCGTTATAGTTTCCTTAACAGTCAATACGCCGCTGGAACCTATCTGAATATCGCTATCAAACGACAGGATTCGCTCATCGGCTGCCGCGCCAGAGATGGGGGTGGTGACCGCTGCAAACGCAGCGACAAGTAATAACCAGCACCAGTGCCGGGCCATCAGAAACTGACTTCGGGTACCGCGCGTTCAGTAGCGAGTTCGATCTCAAAAAATTCCGCTATACCAAACCCAAAAGATGTCGCGATCAGGTTGCTGGGGAAAGATTCGACCAAAATGTTCCAATCCCTTACGGTGCCGTTGTAATACCGGCGTGACAACTGGACCTGTTCTTCCACCTCATGTAATTTTTGCTGCAGGTCGAGAAAATTCCCACTGGCCTTAAGATCGGGATAGCCTTCAGCAACGGCCAATATGTTGCCAAGCGCTTTTGAAAGAATGGTCTCTTGCTGGGCGACTTGTGCGACACCGCGTTCGCCGGTCGTGCCAGTCCGGATGCGGGTCAGTGTATCCAGGGTTTCCTGTTCGTGACCCGCGTAGCCCTTGACAGTCTCAATCAGGTTTGGGATCAGGTTGTGTCGGCGCTTTAGCTGGACATCGATCCCACTCCAGGCTTCGCGTACTTCGTTCTTGCGCCGGATAAAGCGATTGTAGATCCATGCCAGCCAGGTGACTGCAAGGATCACGACCATAAGGATGATGTTGCTGGGGCCAAGTTCCATGGATTCTCCACTCCCGGTCATTCTAATCGTTTCATGCGGTCCTGGTCACACCGCAGTTCTTTATTTTGGTGTTAAACATCTTGTCAGGCGTTTTGCTAATTTTGAGATCTCGCTTGCAGTCCAGTCGAAAGTCAGGGTGATTGCACCGGTAATGAACCGGTTCGTTTTTTATGATGTGGTGCGTTGAATCCACACCCGGTTGTCGTGAAAGGCGGCACCGCCAACAGGTGCCACTGGGTCGGCACCGGTCAGCACGTTGATCCCCTTGCCGCCGGCAAAAGCGTGGTTCGGCCAGATGCTCTCCACAATAACCACACCGCGTTGTGCCGTTTCGATCACTTCTGCGCCGATCTGGATTTCCCCGCGAAGGTTGCCAAGGCGTATGGTATCGCCGGTGGCAATCTTCAGGTCACGGGCGTCATCAGGGTGCAGCATGGCACTGGGCCGCCGTTGACGACGTTTTGATGTGGGGGCTTGGGTAAAGGTCGAGTTGAGATAGTGGCGTGCGGGTGCCGTCACCAGTCGATAGGGCATTTCACTGTTCGCCTCTTCAATGACGTTCCAGTGGTCAGGCAATGTCGGCATTACCGTATTGGACGGGCCAAAGCCGTGTGGCATTAGTGCGTTCCAGTCAGGTGAGAAATGAAAGCGACCATCTGCGTGGGCAAAGCCGTCCAGATAATGGGCGTCTCGAAATTCTGGTTGGCAGTCAATCCAGCGCTTTTCCTCTAGATTCTCAAGGTTGCCCCAGCCCGAATCGCACAGTGTGCGGTCAATCAGCTCGCGCGGACTCATATCAAAGCCCGCATGATTGGCGTCAAGACGTTTGGCCAGCGCACAGATGACTTCGTGATTGGATCGGCATTCCTCGGGAGGATTGATGATCTTTGGGCCCAGGGTGATGTGCTGATGCCCGCCTGCCTGGTAGAGGTCATCATGTTCAAGGAACATGGTCGCCGGCAGGACAATATCCGCCACCTGCGCAGTTTCGGTCATGAATTGCTCATGAACACAGACAAAAAGATCCTCCCGGGCGAAACCCTCATGTACTCGGTTGAGATCCGGCGCCACCGACATCGGGTTGGTGTTCTGAATCAGCAGCGCCGTTACCCGGGGGCCGTCTCCGAGATCCTGTCGATCTCCCGTCAGGATCGGTCCGATGCGGGACTGATCGAGCACTCTTATCTGTGGATCGCGATAATCCAGGCCTTCTATCAGCGTTTTGTCCCAATGATAGATATCGCCGTTATTGTGAAAGGCGCCTCCGCCCTCGTGGCGCCAACTGCCGGCAACGGCCGCAATCGAAAGCGCCGAATGCATATTGGCCGCGCCATTTCGCTGACGGGTAAAGCCATAACCCAGGCGGAAGAAGGTCTTCGGCGTACTGCCGATCATTGATGCCAGCGTTTCAATCTGGCTGGCCGGAACGCCGCTGATCTTCTCTGCCCAGGCCGGGTCGCGGGACGCAAGATGCGTCTCAAGCGTCTCAGGGTAGTCCGTGAATTCCTGAAGATAATCCCGGTCGGCTTTACCGTCACGAAACAGCACATGCATCAGCGCACAGGCCAGTGCGCCGTCGGTGCCGGGCCGCACACAGAGGAAAAGATCGGCCTGTTTCGCCGTTGCGTTGTTGTAAGTGTCAATAACGACGATTTTTGCACCCCGCTCGCGCCGCGCCTTGAGCGTATGGGTCATGACATTGATCTGGGTACTCGCTGCGTTGGTGCCCCAGAGGATGATGAGATCGGACTTGCCCATTTCTCTGGGATCCACACCGGCCAGCTTACCGGTACCGGCGATAAAGCCATTGAAAGACAATGCGGTGCAGATCGTGGAATAAAAGCCTGAATAGCGTTTGGCATGGCGCAGGCGGTTAATACCGTCGCGCATCACCAGGCCCATGGTCCCAGCGTAGTAGTACGGCCAGACGCTTTCGCTGCCATGGTGTTGCTCAGCACGCAGTAGGTTTTCGGCGACTTCATCGAGGGCATCATCCCAACTGATCGGCGAGAACTGACCACTTCCTTTATCGCCGGTGCGGCGCAATGGTTTTGTCAGGCGGTCAGGATGGTGGATACGCTCATGGTATCGGGCCACCTTGCTGCAGATCACCCCTGCGGTATAGGTATGTTCCGAGGCGCCTCGAATCTTGCCTATGGTGTTGTCATCAATTTTTTCGACCTCCAGCGCACAAGTCGAAGGGCAGTCGTGTGGGCACACGCTGTAATGTGTCATGGGGGTCAACTCCGAGGGTCGATTGGTAATTGGGTGCAAATCCCCGCCAACTCTTCAAATGCCAAAGCGGCCGACAGTAGTCGGGCCTCTTGGCGAGGCGCAGCTACGATCTGTAAACCTACCGGCAGACCACTTTGGGTAAAGCCGCACGGTATCGACAGCGCCGGTGCACCGATAACGGTAAACGCATAGGCGATCGAACACCACTCGATATAGTTAGAAAATTTGTAATCGCCGATCCGTTCAACAAAGCGTTGTTCTACCGGGTACGGAGGCACTACAGTCGCTGGTGTCAGGATCAGGTCAGTCTGTGCAAAAAACCGCTGCGCTCGCTGGTAGATCTGTGAGCGGGCAACCATGGCCGCCATGATTTCATCCGCGGTGAGCGCCAGGCCTTTCTCCACGTTCCAGACAATCTCGGGCTTGAAGACCGAACGGTTGGCTTCCAGTAACGGGCCAAAACTGGCGGCATAGGACATGGCGCGGTGTACCTGAAAGACCTCTTGTAGACCAGAAAAGTCTGGGTGGTCGTGTTCGACGATCGCCCCCAGTTCGGAAAAGCGCATGGCGGCGCGCTCACAGATCTGGGCGACTTCCGGGTCAACCGGGGTCACCCCAAGATCGGTCGAAAAGGCGATACGCGGCGGTACCTGGCGTTGCAGGGCATTTTCTTCAAAAGAAATGGAAGGGTCATCCAGAGACATCGGATCACGGGCATCGTACCCAGCCATCACATCGAGCAGCAGCGCTACATCTGCCACGTTTCGGGCCATGGGGCCATCGGTTGCCATATGGTTAAAGGCCAGGTTGCCAGGGTCCGAGGCCACACGGCCCTGGCTTGGGCGTAACCCGGCTACGGCGCAGAAACTGGCCGGGTTACGTAAAGAGCCGCCCAGATCTGAGCCTGTGGCCAGCCATGCCATACCTGTGGCAAGGGCAACTGCTGAGCCGCCAGAAGATCCGGCAGCCGAAAGGGCTGTGTTCCACGGGTTGCGGGTAAAGCCAAACACGTCGTTAAAGGTATTGGCTCCTGTACCGAACTCGGGGGTGTTGGTTTTGGCATAGACAATGCCTCCGGCCGCCTCGATTCTTTGCACCAGCAGATCGGATGTTTCGGGCACATGGTCATGGTAGACCATGGAACCCCATGTGGTCCGTACCCCGGCAACGGCGATCAGATCTTTGATTGCCACCGGTATTCCAGCGAGCGGTAGGGTAGAGAAATCCCGTGATTGAGCCCGCTCCCGAGCCCGGTCAAAGCATAAGGTCGGTACGGCATTGACGGCTTGGTCAACCGCGGCAATACGCTCTTCAAGAGCATCCAGCAGTTGCAAAGGTGAGATGTCTTTGCTGCGCAACAGTCTATGTACCTCGCGCGCCGACAGTTTGATCAGTTCATTAGTCATAGTATTAGGTTACCGAGAGCCTGACATCGCCAGGCAGGTCATATTCAGCAAGCAGTTCTTCTCCGGGTGCGCTGTCATAGATGTCGGTCATGACGCCGGTCGTGATCACCTCACCGGCCATCAGAGTGATGCCCATCGCGTTCAGATGATTGGCCAGCCATGCCACAACCGCAAATGGCCCGCCGTCTACGTTGGTGGCACACCCCTCACGCACGACCCGGCCGTTTGCCGTCAGGCTGACCTGGGCATCCTCAACTTGTTGTTGTGACCAGTTGGTGATTTCATTTCCCAGCACCAGTTGGCGATGGACGCCGTTATCGGCGATCGCACTGAGAACACCCATCAGCGGCCAGGTGGAAAAACGACTTTCAACGATTTCGATGGCAGGCATTACCCCACCAATATGCTCGATGACATGATCCGTGGTCCAAACCTTTCCTGGCGCCAGGTCGCGGGCGATGCGCACGGCGATTTCGGGTTCGATACCGATCATATGCAATGCACTGGCATCGATGGATGCGGGGGAAGATACAACCTGGCTTTCAAAGCAGCGGCCGCTGAAGGGAAAGTCCAGTTTGAGCATTTGTCGGGCAGTGATGTTGGTACAGCCGACTTTGTAACCGATCGTGGGGCCGATCTCGTTACTGAGGAGTCCCACCAGTTGCGCCTGGGCAGCGTAGGCATCGGTCAGATTGTTCGGCAGCGCCTCGGCCGGCAGAGCCGTCAGCGCCTTGCCCGGACGGCGTGCCTGATAGAGCATCTGGGCGGCAAGTTGTGAGCTTGACATCGGAGGATTCCTGAGCAAAAAGCACACGATATCTACAAGTGTAGCCTGGCGCAAGGCCAGTTTCCGAGCAGCTTGTTGTAGTGTTTTTTCTGGTAACTGGCGTGTGGCGCCGATATCATTACGCGTTCTCTTCCAATTCAGAAATTGTTTCAAGACTATGTCTTCTCAGTCACAACTTTTTCAACCACTCCAGATCCGCGGCGTGAGTCTGCCCAACCGCCTGGTTATCTCTCCTATGTGCCAGTACAGCGCTGATGATGGCCTGGCGAATGACTGGCACCTGGCGCACCTGGGCAAGTTAGCCCAGGGCGGCGCGGCGGTCGTGTTTACCGAGGCAGTCGCAGTTCAGCGCCGCGGTCGCATTACTCATGGCGATTTAGGCATTTGGGCTGATGCCCAGGCCCAGGCTCTGGCAGGGATTGCCCGGTTTATCTCCAGCATGGGGTCGGTGCCGGCGATCCAGCTGGCACATGCCGGGCGCAAGGCTTCCATGCAGCGGCCCTGGCATGGCAACGGACCGCTCGACGACAGTGATCGGGCTCGCGGCGACGAGCCCTGGCCAGTGGTTGGGCCTTCGGCTATCGCTTTGGGCGAGGGGTGGCTGGTGCCATCGGAGATGACCCAGGCCGAGATTGCCCAGGTGGTTGAAGATTTTGCCGCCGCTGCACGCCGAGCTGATAACGCAGGCTTTGGTATTGCCGAGGTGCATGCGGCACACGGGTATCTGGCTGCGAGTTTTCTCTCACCCATCAGCAATCATCGTACCGATATCTATGGCGGTGACCGGGCGGGCCGGTCTCGCATGCTGCTTGAAACGGCGGAAGCCGTGCGCGCTGCCTGGCCCCACGACAAGCCGCTGTTTGTAAGGGTGTCTGCGGTGGATGGTGCGCCGCAGGGTTGGTCACTGGAGGATACGGTTGCTCTGGCTAAGGATCTGAAAGGTCTTGGTGTTGATGTCATTGACTGCTCTTCGGGCGGAATCCTTGGTTCGGCCACAGCTGCCAAGGGTCCGCCGCCGCAACCGGGTTTCCAGGTACCCTATGCGCAGGCAGTCAAGGAAGAGACGGGTCTGATGACTCAGGCAGTGGGATTTGTGCTGACCCCTCACCAGGCTGAGGATATCGTCGCAAAAGGGCAAGCCGATCTGGTTGCCATTGGCCGCGAGGCGCTGGATGATCCCAACTGGCCACTGCATGCCGCTTTGGCACTGGATGCTGATCAGGCATGGGAGCATTGGCCGGTGCAATATGGCTGGTGGCTGTCGCGCCGAGCCAAGGTACTGCAGGCGTTGCGAGAGACGACAACGACGGCATAAGGAAGTTTGCGGTTTTGGCTGTTGTCGCAGCGGCACAGTAACAGTAATAGTTGCGGGATCGACCATACTTTAAAACCCGCGTGGCAGTGAAAAGTTGCCAGGACAAATACGAACACAAAGAAGAAGAAAGCCATCGGAGATGAAGTAATGCAAGCCACTGTTGTCAGTTCATGGAATGATTTTGACCCCTTGAAGCACGCTATTGTTGGACGGGCAGATTTTACCTGTATCCCCCCGTCCGAACTGGCCACCGAGGCCAAGATTCCAGACGATAGCGACATGCGGGGCATGTGGGGACCACGTCCTTTGCGTACTATCGAGCAAGCCAACCAGCAGCTCGATCAGCTGGTCGGCATATTGGAAGGGCGTGGTATCCGGGTCGACCGGCCAGAGCCGATCCAATGGAATCAGGCAGCAATCACGCCAGATTTCACAACCGGCTCGATGTTTGGTTGTATGCCACCGCGGGATGTCCTTTTGACTGTGGGTAAGGAGATTCTGTCTGCACCCATGTCATTTCGTTGCCGCTACTGGGAGTATCTGGCGTATCACTCGCTGATGCAGCGCTATTTCGATGAAGACCCGGGTTTTCGCTGGGAGCAGGCACCTCGCCCACGACTGACAGACGATGCATACCAGGCCGGCTACTTTGATGAGATCACAATAGAAGAGCGCTTAAAGCGCACGGCGGCACTTGATTTCGTCACCACCGAGCACGAGCCGCTTTTTGATGCGGCTGATGTGTTACGTATTGGGAAAGATCTGTTTTGTCAGCATGGGCTCACCACTAATCGTCGCGGCATGCAGTGGCTGCAGCGCCATTATCCCGATCACAGAGTGCATGCCGTGAATTTTCCCGGCGACCCCTACCCGATTCATATCGACGCGACCTTTGTGCCGTTGCGGCCAGGTCTTATTATGAATAACCCCAACCGCAAACTCCCCGAAGACCAACGAAAGATTTTTGAGGCTAACGACTGGCAGATCATCGATGCGGCACAACCCTCCAATGATTCACCGCCGCCGCTGTGTTATTCCAGTGTCTGGCTTTCGATGAACGTGTTGATACTGGATCACAAAACGGTGATCGTGGAGGCCAGCGAAGTCAAACAGATCGAGCAACTCGACAAACTCGGTTTTGAGGTATTGCCGCTAGCGTTTCGTGATGCCTATCCTTTCGGCGGTGGGTTGCACTGCGCAACTGCCGATGTGCTGCGCGAGGGATCGTGTGAAGACTACTTTTCCAAGCAGGTGGGTGGCACGCAGATATGAGGTGCAAGTGGACTGTCGAGAAAGATACGCCCTAGTTTTTGGCCTGGTGTTGATAAACTCCGTTGAGAAGGCAGGCCGCCTGACCGTCACTGACTACAGCATAGGCTTGTAACGTTTCGCCGGGCCAGATTTTGGCGTAACCAAGCCAGCCGCTGTCACTGATTTCTGGGAAGATCTTCTCCACATCCGGTCTTTGCTTTCCGGAAAAGGCAATTCCATTTATGGTTTCATCGACAACAAAGAGGACCGTATTCGCCCTTTTTTGAGCCTGCCGGTTAACAGCCCACCCTGTCAAACGGATGCCATTTTTATCCGACTTCACCATTTTGACCTCATCAATATGGCCAGTGCAATGACTTCGAGGTGCGAGTTCAAGGCGCTTTAGCAAAGGTTTTCCGATCAAGTCCGCGGACTTGATGGAGAAAAAATTCAGTCCACGGTTTTGTAGGGCCTCTGTTTTTTTATCAAGATCCCAAGGGTGTGGGTGGATTTGTGAAAGAAGTCCCTCATCGTAGACGCGAGATAACAACGCTGAGGCGGATGCCAGCCTAAGAAGCGACCATTGTTTTGAGATTACAGGGGCGCTAGTCTGAAAAGTTAAAGCGCTGGTCACGGCAAGCAGAATTAGAAACGCGCCAAAATAGGGTACAACTTTTTTACTAGCTAACTTTGTCGTATTTAGAGTAAAAAGACACGCGAGAGTCGATATCCAGAAAATTATTGCCGGGGTGGCGTAACGACTGGAGGTTGCTTGTTCGAGACCAAAGCCAATACGTCCCAGGCTTGTAATAAACGCTGTTAATAGAACAAAGATAGAAACAGTCAGAAGTGTGCGTGATGCCTGAGAGTCAAAAATCAGATTAGATTTATCAAGCAACGAAACAATGGTCATTACTGCGGTCGCGCTTATGCCGGTCATCCCAAGCGCTAGGGCGTAATCTGGCCATTGTGGAGAGAGAGGATGACCTATATAGATTGCCATGTATTCAGCGAGAAGCCAGATATTCTCGAGCGCCTCTTCGGGGCGGGTGTGTCCTGTGTTGAATTCAAAATCATGGAAGTAACCAAACCAAGTTGCGCAGCCAAATGCTATGAACAGCAGGAGTTTTGCAAAACTCCATCTTTGTTGTAGTCCAATAAGAAGCCCCACCGGCCATGTCAAAAGACCATTTGCCATCGTGAAAGTAGCGCCTACGCTGAGCAAAATGCCTCCAACGAAAGGCAGCCTCGTAGCAGGGGTGTCAATCCCGGTTTGAGTATCGGAGCGTTTGAAGAGGCAGTAAAAAGCAAGCGTCGAGAGCGCAAACACTCCAACGAATTGAAGTTGAAAACCCCACACCAGATTACGAATCTGCAAGGCCGAAAACATCATAATAATGATCAGGCTGCCCACAACGATCCTAACCCAGAAATCTAATTTCAGTGCCCTAAAGACCAGCATACACAAGAATAGTGAGTGAAAAAGGTGCACCGCGATCAGGCAAGCCAGGGTAAGAATTCCTCTGCCCTGAAACCAGCTGAGATCTACATAGAACACCAACCGAGGCAGAGCAATTCGATGTTCATTATGCTGAGAGAACAATGCTTCCAAGAAAGAACTTGTACCTTCCTGAACTTTGCTCCAACCCGCCACCATGTCCCATTCATCTTGGAATAACAGAGGAACGTAGTGGTGGGCGGTAATATGCAGCGAGGTGAAGATTGTTGCGATTGCCGCTGTAATGGCAGCAAGTGCAAGAAGCCGCAGTGCTGGATTCTCAGGCTGCTGATTACTCATCCGGAAATTTAAAGCACTACTTAGCGGTGCCACACCTGCAGGTGTGTGTCTTGATGCTGGCCACGGTCGATCTGGCCATGCCGGGCTAAGCGACCCTCCAGCCAGCAGTAAAAGATGATAAAAAGATATCCACTGGATACTTCATCAACCTTGAACTTGGATATCCCTTCCTTGCGGTTGTACCAGTTGTTGGGAAGAATCTTGAAGCTGTAACCACGGACCATTGCCTTCAGCGGCAACTCAACCGTGAGGTTAAAGCCATAAGAGAGCAGGGGTTGCAGGCCGGCAATCACATGGCGCCCATAAAGTTTGAATGCATTG
>Ga0209047_1002624_pt1 | contig 11903 bp, 9 predicted proteins | sample SaaInlV_165m_DNA_3_FD_184681 | JGI IMG/M metagenome (GOLD analysis project Ga0209047, IMG submission 184681) | Marine microbial communities from expanding oxygen minimum zones in the Saanich Inlet - Saanich Inlet SI037_S3LV_120m_DNA (SPAdes)... | ecosystem: Environmental > Aquatic > Marine >...
AATTCAAATCCTGTTTTGTTAGTTTTGTAACCATAATTTTCAAGTTGATCAATTTCTATCGCTTGTAAATTAACAAATGTTGATTTATCAGTATTCTTGTAATTTGGATTAGTAATACTTAGTTCGCCCTTAAATCTTTCAGCAGAAATTGTCGCATTTGCGTCAACACTAAGACCTTTACCCAAATAGTTACTCTCTTTTATGCCAAAAAAAACTGTACCACCTTCAGTTCCACCACCTGCTCCAGCTTGTATTTCTCCAGTAGCCTTTTCTTCAACTTCAATATTAATAATTTTAGAATTAAAGCCATCTCCATCTATTATTTGCGTTTTTACATTCTTAAAAAAATTTAAACTTTTAATATTGTTTTTTGATTTATTTGTTAAAATTTCACTAAATGGATCCCCTTCATCCAGCTCTAATTGATTTCTAATTACATTTTCTCTTGTAATATTGTTTCCAAATATATTAATTTTTTCTACAAAAAATTTTTCAGACTCACTGATGATGAAATCAATGTTTAGCTTATCATCAATAACAGCCTCTTTAATAAAAGCTTTAGAAGTTTTAAATTCATCCTGAATTGTAATTTTATCTATTTCATTAACAATTTTTTCAACTGAGTTAATTGAATAGCGCTCACCCTTTAACTTAATAAACAAATCTTCCAAATTTTTATAATTATCTTTCGTAAAGTTATCTGGCAAAATAATATTCATTTCATTGAAGGTAATTTTTTTACCAGGATCAACATTAAAAATTATCTCAAATTCATCATTTTTAATTAATTTAGCAAAAGAAGAATTGATTTTTACATTGTAAAAACCTTTATTTAAGTAAAAGTTTGTTAACAATCTTTTATCAATTGCTATTAACTGTTCCTGAAGATATTTCTTGCCACTAATAAATTTCCAAAATTTATATTCTTCACTTATTATTATACTTTTTAATTTTTTGTCTTTAAAAAATTTATCACCTAAAAAAGATATTTTTCTAATTTTTGCTTTATCTCCTAGTTCAATTTTGTACTCAATGTTCACCATATTGTTATCTAAAGTTTTCACATAAGGATTAACTTTAGCAAAATAATAACCTAAATTTTTAAGAGTTGATTCTATGGTTTGAACTTCTTGAATTAATTGAACATTATTAAATGAGCTTCTTGATTTTAAAATAAAATTATTTTTAATTAATTCTACATTTTTTTCAGCCTTAATACCGGTAATTACTATATTTTCTATTAAAGGTGCTTCGTCAACATTGATTGATAATATACTATTATTTAAAGATACAGAAACATTGTTAAAAAAATTAGATTCATACAAATTTTTAATTACTTTATTAATATCAGAACTTTTAATATCCTGACCTATTTCAATATCTGAAAACATTGATATGATTTCGTCAGTAATTCTTTCATTACCATCAATTCTTATTTCTTTTACAATCTCGCTATAAGAAAAAGATAAGAAAAAAAAATTAAACAGAATTGTTAGTAAAAATATTTTAAGTAGTTTCATAATTTCTTGTTTTTATATATTGTTTTTATCAATTTTTAAACGAACATAATCGTTCAAATTGGTTATATCTGTAATATTTTTAGGTGATATTTTTTTAAACTTTTGAAACTCTTTTTTTTTTATTATTTTAAATAGTTTTTTTTGAATATCAGTAAATTTAATTTTTTTATTTAGAAATAATTCAACAAGTTTATCGTTAGAAGCCACAACAACGGTTTCAAATAAAGAATGCATGTTTGGTAAAAAATTTAGCAATCTAACCATTGGAAACCTATTTAAATTAACACTCTTTAAATCCAAGTTATTTAAAATTTTTGTATTAATTTTTTTTGTTTTAAGCTGACGATTTGTGTTTAAAAAAAGTGTATTAAATATTGGCACTTTCATAGTGGTGTCATGTACTATAATATTTGTTAAGCCATTATTAAATTTTAATATTGCATGTACATAAGATTTTGGGTGAATTAAAATTTTGATTTTTTGGTAATCAATATTAAATATCTTTTTAGCTTCGATAACTTCATAGACTTTATTAATCATTGTTGCAGAGTCAGTAGAAATTTTTTTTCCCATTTTCCAATTAGGATGATTTAAAGCATCAGAAACTTCAATATCTTTAAAATTATTTAAAGGAGTTTTATAAAATGGTCCGCCAGAGGCTGTGAGAAATACTTTTTCTAAATTATTTTTTTTTAAATTTTTTAAACCATACCAAATAGAAAAGTGTTCAGAATCAACTGGTGTAAATTCTGTTTTATTTTTTTTAAGTTCTTTTTCAATTAAGTTCCATCCACAAATAATGGACTCCTTGTTTGCAATGGCAATTTTTTTTGTAAATTTTATCATTTTCAGAGTTGGATCAAGTCCATTTATGCCTGAGATTGAGCTCATTACATAATCTATTTTTTTTTTAAAAATTTGATTCAATTGTGAAAAGTCATTAAAAACTTTTATATTTGTATTTTTAGTTTTTTTTTTTAATATTTCATAATTTTTTTCATTTGTTAAAATTAAATTTTTCACATTAAAAGCTTTGGCTTGATTTAATAAAACATCACTAGAGTTGTTTGCTGCTAGAAGAGTAATTTCAAAATTTTTTTTTTCTTTGATTAGAATATTAAGTAAAGTTTTACCTATAGATCCAGTTGAGCCTATGATAGCAATTTTTTTTTTCATTTAAAAAATACTAATATTTTTTGTTAATAAAATTATTAAAGATAAGGGGAAAGCAAATATCATTCCGTCAATTCTATCTAAAATACCACCATGGCCTGGGATTAGTTTACCTGTATCTTTAACATTAGAAATTCTTTTAAAATAAGAAACTACTAAGTCACCTAATTGACTTATTCCCGAAATACAAATTATAAATATTAAAATTTCAACCGACATAGTTGTTGAATTATTAAAGAAGACATAGTTTAAGAAAAAATAAGAAAATATTATTGAAAATAAAAAACTACCTAACAGTCCTGAATATGTTTTTTTTGGGCTTATTTTAGATAATTTAGGCCCTTTAATTATCTTTCCAGTAACATAACCACCCACGTCTGTTGAGATGCATATTAATAATATAAATAAAAAATATAAATAATCATCATTTAAATAATTTCTTAGATAGTAAATTGAAAAATAGGAAAAAAGTAAAAAAAAAATTCCAGGTATATAATGATTGTTTTTTTTTGACATGTTGTGCCATTCAAGGACAGTTAAAAAAAAGGAAATTAATAAAAATAGATTAAAAATTACACCTCCTTGTATTATAACAAAAATAATTAGCGGTATTAAAACAAGTGTACTTAGAAATCTATTTAATAGCTCTTTATTCATTATATGTTTCCAAAATTTCTTTTAATATCCATAAAATCTTTTATTATTCTTTTATAATCATTTTCATTAAAATCAGGCCATAATTTCTTTTCAAAAAAAATTTCTGTGTAAGCAATTTGCCATAATAAAAAATTACTAAGTCTTTTTGTGTTGCCAGTTCTAATTAAAATTTCAGGATCAGGGATATTCTTTGTTTGTAAATATTTAATAAAATTTTTTTCATTAATTTTTTCTTTTTTTTTATTTAATTTTTTGAACGCATACAATAATTCAGATTTTGAACCATAATTTAAAGCTAAATTTATTTGAAGTTTTGTATTTTTAAATGTTTTTTTTTCAGAAAAATTTAATAATGAATTTAATTTTTTTGAAAAATTTTTAATACCTACAATATTCAATTTAATATTTTGTTTATGAAGATCTTCAATTCTGGTAATAAGGAAATTTTCTAATAAATTAAATAAATATTTTTTTTCTTTCTCAGGTCTTTTCCAGTTCTCAGTGGAAAAAGCATATAGCGTTAGATATTTAATCTTTTTCTTTATTGACTCTTTAATTATTTTTTCTACTGTATTTAATCCTGCTTTATGTCCAGCATTTCTAGATTTTTTATGTTTTAAACCCCATCTACCATTGCCATCCATTATTATGGCTACATGATTTAACGGGTTCATATCTTATATCGTCATAATTTCTTTTTCTTTTAAAGAAACCTTTTCATCAACTGATTTAATGTGATTATTAGTAATTGTTTGAACATTTTTTTCAGAAGATTTCTCCTCATCTTCTCCAATCTCTTTGTCTTTTAAAAGTTTTTTTAATTCATCATTAGCGTCTCTTCTAATATTTCTTATGGATACTTTGCATTTTTCACCAATAGATTTAATAATTTTTTTTAATTCTGTTCTTCTTTCTTCATTTAGTTCTGGAACTGGCAACCTAACTAGTTGACCATCAATTTGTGGATTTAAGCCCAAATCAGATTTTTTAATAGCAGCATCAACTAATGGTACATTGTTAGCATCCCAAACTTGTATGTTAATCATTCTTGGCTCAGGTGTTGTTATGCTAGCAACTTGGTTTATTGGCATTTGTTGTCCGTAAACATCAACTTTAACTAAATCAAGCATTGCTGCATTAGCTCTGCCAGTTCTTAATGAGCTAAGTTCTTTCGAGAAAACCTCTATGGTTTTATCCATTTTGAGGCTGTATGATTTTTCATCAAACATTTATTCTCCAATCTTTATTCTATAAAACTCTTTTATTCTTAAATCAGTTATTGAAAGTTCTTTAACTATATCTTGAACTTTTTTCTTAGGCTCCATAACCCAAGCTTGTGATAAAAGAGCATTTTCTTCTCTAAACTTATTCATCTTACCTAAGCTAATTTTTTTTGCAATATCATCTGGTTTTCCTGAGTTTTTTAATTCCTCAGTTACCAGTTCTTGTTCTTTGTCTATAATTGATTGTTCAATCGACTCAGATGATAATGCTAATGGATTAGAGGCAGCAATATGCATTGATAATTGTTTTCCAAAAGTTTTAACAGTGTCAGAATTATCTTTTGTTTCTAACGAAACAATTACTGCTAATTTTGAAATATTATCTTTTACAACTGTATGAAGATAATGATTATTAATTGTTCCGGCATTATTTATTGTTTTGGCTTTGCCAATTGTAATTTTTTCACCAATTTTAGCAATTAAAGCAACAACATTGTTTTCAACTGTTTCACCATTTTTCATTTTAGAATTTTTTAGTTCATCTAAATTAGAGTTTTTTTCATTATTTAATTCGCTCAACTCTTTGACAAAGTTTGTAAAATCCTCATTTTTTGCAACAAAGTCTGTTTCACAGTTTACTTCAATGACTGATGTTTTTGCCTCATTGCCACTTACAGCAACCACACCTTCTTTTGCATCTCTAGACATTTTTTTTGATGCTTTTGAAATTCCTTTTACACGTAAAATTTCAATTGCTTTATCAATGTCTCCACCAGACTCTTTAATTGCAAGATTGCAATCTTTAAATCCAGCTCCAGTTGCTTCTCTTAATTTCTTAACATTTTCAATATCACTCATACTAATTTAATGTCTCCTTATTATCTTTAGAAAATTTTTGTTCTAGTTTTTCTCTATCAATTTCTTGGACTGTTTTTCCTTGAGTTTTTTCTTTTTTATCCTGAGAAACTTCTTTTTTAGGTTCAGGAGCTGGAATCGAACTCTTAGCATTATTAATTGTTTCTTTAATTAAATTGCAATAAAGATCTATAGATCTACGTGCATCATCGTTGCCAGGTATAGGATAATCAATATTATCTGGATTTGAATTACTATCAAGAATTGCAATTATAGGTATACCTAATTTAACTGACTCAGCTATTGCTAAAGATTCGTAGTTTGTATCAATTATAAAAACTAAATCAGGTGTTTTTTTCATTTCTGCAATACCACCTAGAGACCTTTCAAGTTTATCTTTTTTAACACTCATTTTTAAAAGTTCTTTTTTCGTAAAACCTCTATTCTCAGCTACTAGATCAGACTCATATTTTTTCATTTTTTTAATTGAGCCAGAAATTGTTCCCCAATTAGTAAGCATACCACCAAGCCACCTATAATTAACAAAATATTGATCTGTTTCTTTGGCAACTTCTGCAATTGCTTCTGATGCTTGTTTTTTTGTAGATACAAATAAAATTTTTCCATTATTTGCTATCGTAGAATAAATTTTTTCTAAGGCTACTTTAGTAAGTTCTAAGGTTTGAGTTAAATCCATTATATGAATTGAGTCTCTTTTACCAAAAATGTATTTTTTCATTTTTGGATTCCATCTTAAAGTTTTATGTCCAAGATGAACTCCAGCTTCTAATAATTGTTGTATTGTAATGTTAGGTATTTTCATATTTATTCCCGGTTAAGCCACCACAGTAATTTCCAATAAAGGACCGGAGGTATAAAACCAACAACTGTGTGCGTGTTAATTTAATTTACGGATTATTTACTAATATTTTAACAATTAAACAAGTGTTTATTTAAATTATAGTGCTTGAAATATCTCTTTTTCTGAGAAGGTTGAGTGATTTTCTGTCTAAATTTCGATTATTTCTTAGTTTAAAAGTTAAAGTTTTATCATCATTAATTAAGTTTATGTTAATAGCTGTATTACCGTCTTTATCTAATATTTTTGAAATTTCATTTACTTCATCATCAGACTTAAGTTCAAAAAAGACCTCCTTAATTGGGCTATTAAAAAGATCTTTTAATGATCCAATTTTTTGAACATTAACACGTTTAAATCTATTTTCATCATTAGAAATACTTTTAACTAAAGTTAAAATTAAAGAATTACCTTCTATTAAAATTTCACGATTTAGTTCTAAAATATCTGAAAATATAAAAAGTTCAAAAACACTTGTTAAATCTGTTAATTTTAAAACAGCATAGGAATTTCCTTTAGCTGTTTTTCTTTCTTGAACTTTTAGTAATGTTGAGGCAATGTTTGCATCTTTTATCTCATCATTTAAATTAAACTCTGAATAATCTTTTATTTTATAATCATCAAAAATTTCCGTAAACTGATTTAGTGGATGATCTGAAATAAAAAAACCAACTGCTTCAAATTCTTTAGATAAACGTTCTTCAAAATTCCAATCTTCAATATCATTGACAATATCATTTTCTAATATTTCATCTTCAGAAAATAGATCAATTTGATTAGCTGATTTATTTTCAAAAATATTCTTAGTTTTTAAAATAAAGTTTGGTATTGAGTCAAAAAGTGCCTGTCTATTAATATTTAAATTATCAAATGCACCAGCTTTAACTAAACCTTCTAATTGTAATTTGTTCATATCTTTTGGATTAACTCTTTTTAAAAAATCATTTATAGATGAAAACTTTCCATTTTTGACTCTCTCTTTAACAACATTTGATATTGCTTCATATCCAACTGCTTTAATACCACCTAAAGCATAATAAAAACTATTATCAGTTGTTATAAAATCAGCAAAACATTCATTAATATCTGGTCTTGTAACTTTAATATTTAATCTTTTCAATTCTTCATAAAATTCACTTAATTTATTTTGATTAGAAATATCCATTGTCATTGACGCTGCAATGAACTCTTTTGGATAGTAAGTTTTTAAAAAAGCAGTTTGATATGAAATAATAGCATAGGCTGCGGCATGACTTTTGTTGAAACCATATTCGGCAAATGGCTCGATCTTTAAAAAAATTCCAGCAGCTACATCTTTAGCTATTCCATTTTTTAATGCACCAGCGATAAAGCCCTGTTTTTGTTTTTCTAATTCTGCTCTTTTCTTTTTCCCCATAGCTCTTCTAAGAAGATCTGCTTGTCCTGCTGTAAAACCAGATAACTTTTGAGCAATTTGCATTACTTGTTCCTGGTAGATAATTACACCATAGGTTGGTTTTAAAATATCTTCTAATAGAGGATGTAGGTAATCAGGCGTTTGTCTACCGTGCTTACAATCATTATAAGTTGGAATATTACTCATTGGACCTGGTCTATAAAGAGCAACTAATGCAATAATGTCTTCAATGTGGTTAGGCTTCATTTGAACTAAAGCTTCTCTCATACCAGCACTCTCAACCTGAAATAAACCAACAGTATTACCGCTAGAAAGAAGATCAAACACTTTTTGATCTTCGTAACTAATATTCTCAATATTAAAATCCTTATCAAATTTTTTTATTAATTTTTGAGTATTATTAATTACAGTTAATGTTTTTAAACCTAAAAAATCGAATTTTACTAAACCAGCATTTTCGGCTGAGTACATATCAAATTGTGTAGATGGTAATAACAAGTTTGCTGAAGCGTCTTTATATAATGGAACGACTTCTGTTAATTTTTTGTCTGCTATAACAACTCCAGCAGCATGTGTTGCAACATTTCTATTTAAACCTTCTAATTTTAAAGAAAGATCAGTCAATTTCTTTACTCTAGAGTCTTCATTTACAAGTTTTTGAAGCCTAGGTTCTCCTGCTATACACTGTGATAAGCTTTGTGGTCTTGACGGATCAAAAGGTATCATTTTTGAAATACTATCAACAAAACCATATGGCAATCCTAATACTCTACCAACATCTCTAATTACCATTCTTGCTTTTAATTTTCCAAAAGTAATTATATGAGCAACACTATCTTTGTATTTTTTAGTTAAATATTCAAAAACTAGATCTCTTTTCTCCTCACAAAAATCTATATCAAAATCAGGCATAGAAATTCTATCAGGATTTAAAAACCTTTCAAAAATTAAATTAAATTTAATAGGATCAACATCGGTAATTGAAAGACACCAAGCTACAAGAGATCCAGCACCAGAACCTCTACCTGGTCCTACAGGAATGTCGTTACTTTTTGCCCATTTAATATAATCAGATACAATGAGAAAATAACTAGAATATTTCATTTCAATTATAATCGATAATTCATGATCGAGCCTATCTTTGTAGTTAAAAAATTTTTTGTTACTTTTAAGTTCATTGGATTTAATTCCAAAAATTTTATCAAATTTAATTCTTAAACCATGTAATGAGTCTTTTTTTAAAACATCGTCAGCATTTCCTCCTTTTTCTGAACTTATATTTGGTAAAACTGGATTAGAAAATAATGGTCTAAAATTACATCTTAAAGGAAAATTATAGTTATTTTCTAGAGCTTCTGGTAAATCTGCAAACAATTCAGTCATTTCTGAATTTGTTTTAAAATAATGTTGATTGCTTAATTTAATTCTATTTTTTTCATTAACATAACTTTTGTTACCAATACAAATCAATGCATCATGGGCTTCATGCATATCCTTATCGAGATAAAAAACTTCATTAGTAGCAATTATAGGAATTTCTATTTCTAATGATTTTTTTAAGTTAAATTTTTCAAAGCCTAGTTCATTTTGATCATTATGACGCTGAATTTCTAAATAAAATCTGTCATTATATTTAGATTTAATTTTTTTATACATATCATCTATTTCACTAAATTTTCCTTTATCAAAAAGTTTACCAAAAAGTCCAAAAATAGTTCCTGAAAATAAGGCTACACCTTCGTTATCTTCAAGTAATTCTTCAAAATCTAAATGTGGATCCGAAAGTTCATCATTTTCTAAATAAGATAGTGATGAAAGTTTAATAATTCTTTTATAACCCTCTTCATTTAATGAAAATAAGGGAAGCAATCCAATAGTATCACCGTATTTAAAATTAATCTGTGTTCCTATTATTGGCTGAGTACCAACTTTTGAAATTTTTTCTGCAAATTCCAGTGCTCCACATAAATTTGACGTATCACAAAGACCTAGAGATTGAATTTTATTTGATTTTGAGAAATCTTGTAAATCATCAATTTTTATAGCACCCTCACATATTGAATATTGAGTATGTATTTTTAGGTGGTTATACGTTTTGAAAGATGATTCAGACATTAGTAGGTTTTATACTACCATCAATCAGCTCCAAGAGATAATCTGCTTTTTTTGCAAAGAATCTATTATGAGTTGCAAATATTATTAATCTATTTGGTTTTTTTTGATTATTCAAAAGATCAAAAATATCCTTTGCTGTTTTCATATCCAAACTACCCGTAGGCTCATCTGCCAATATTATATCTGGATCATTAATTATTGCTCTTGCGATAGCTATTCTTTGAGACTCGCCACCAGACAACTGCGATGGAAAATGATCGGATCTATTTGATAATCCAATCTTTTTTAACAAATTTTCAGCTTTTAACATAGCCATCTTTTTATTGTCGTTAATTGATAAGCTTGCAAGATATAAGTTTTCAAAAGCTGTAAAGTCTGGAAGAAGATTATTTTGTTGATAAACAATCCCTATTTTTTTTGCTCTAAAAATATCATTTTTATTATTCTCCTTAAAGTTTACTAGAACGTTATCAAATTTTATTGATCCATTAGTTGGTCTATCAATTAAAGAGATTAAATTTAATAATGTGGATTTACCAGAACCCGAAGGTCCCATTAAAGAATATACTTTGCCTTTTTTAAAATTATAAGACAACTTTTTTAAAACTTTAATCTTTTTTTCTGTATCAAAATTTTTTGAAATATTTTTTAATTTTAAAAAACTATTCATATTTAAGTGCTTTGATTGGATCTAGTTTTGCCGCTTTAAAAGCGGGAAATATTGATACAATAATTGTTATTATTATCGAACAAATTGAAATTAAAAAAATTGATGTAGGGTTAATTTCTGAAGGCATTTTGCTTAAAAAATAAATTTCTTCTGGAAACAAGCTGATATTAAATGTTGAGCTTAAAAACTCTCTAAAATTCTCTATATAAATTGAAAAAGTTACTCCTAATAAAATTCCAAAAGCTGTTGCAGAAGTGCCAATTAAAACACCCACTAAAAAAAATATTTTTATGATTGATTTATTTAAAACACCTATTGATTTTAATATTGCAATATCTTTTGTTTTATTTTTAACTAAGATTGTTAGTCCAGAAATAATATTAAAAGCTGCAACCACAATTATTAAAGATAATATTATAAACATAACATTTCGCTCTACTTTTAAAGCTGAGAATAATGAATTATTCATATCTGCCCAACTGTAAACAAATTCTTTATCAAAAATTTTTTGGACTATCATTTTTTGAGATTCTATTTTATTGGGATTTTTAAGATATATTTCTAAAGCTCTATCATTGATGTCAAATCCAAAAAATTCTTCTAAAGTATTTAAATTAATAAATGCTATGTTGTTATCAAATTCTGCTAAACCACTGTTAAAAATCGAAGTTACTATAAAATTTTTTTGTTTGAGTAGATTACCAACTATTGTCTCTACTCCTGACGGAGACATTAAAGTTATCTCATCGCCAACCTGAAGGTCTAATGCAAAACTTAGTTCATTACCTATTGATATAAAATCTTTAAGTAGTAATTTATTGCCTTTAAATTTATCATTTTTAATAATTTCTAATTTTGAGAAATCATTATTTTCATAGCCTCTTAAAACAACACCTTTTGAGGTATTGTTTTTTAGTATTATCGCTTCACCTGAATTACTTAAAACAATATTTTTTGAGATTAAAGAAAGATTTTTGCTATTTAGTTTTTTTTGGTCAATTGAACTGTCATATGATTTGACCGTTATATGAGAGTTAAAACCAACAATTTTATTAATTAACTCTGATCTAAAACCATTCATAACAGACATAACAATTATTAGAACGGCTACTCCAAGACTTATTCCAATAAATGAAAATATTGAAATGACATTTAAAAAGCCATCTTTTTTTCTAGCTTTTAAAAACCTAAACGTAATTTCTTTTTCTAAATTAGAAATCAATTGGAAGCTTTTTGTTTTATTATAATTTCTATAATTTTATCTAAAGATAAATTTTGTGTTTCTTTGCCAATTTCTTTAAATTCTAGAAGATCACCCTCAGATTTCTTTCCAATAACAATTTGATATGGGGCTCCAATTAAATTCATCTTTTTAATTTTTGATGAATAGTTTTCCTCAGTATCGTCAATAATTACTTCAATATTATTTTTTATT